>ENA-OSAI01000042-OSAI01000042.1-marine-sediment-metagenome-genome-assembly--contig:-NODE-42-length-89614-cov-13.217220_pt1 | contig 89614 bp, 82 predicted proteins | sample MGYA00237871_ERZ529316 | MGnify/ENA primary metagenome ERZ529316 (study PRJEB26369, sample SAMN03142814) | marine sediment metagenome | biome: marine; feature: borehole; material: sediment...
GTGCTTTCACTGTAGTTCCAGAAACTGGTGCTGTTGACCTAGACGGAGATTTGACCACCACTGAGGATCAATACTTCGTGAAACGGCTACACACCGGATCTGACATGTGGAATAGAACCGAAGACAGAATGTTTGTGGAAATCGTCTGGGATCCTAACGCCTCAATGGTAGACGACGAGATTCACATAGGTGCTTGGATGGGCAAAGTTCACACGGAATGGTCCTTCAAGTGGAACGAAACATACATCTGGTATTACGCATCCAACATGAGTACTGTAAGCCCTGCGACGATGCAACAAATCAACGCCACTCTAATAAACAGTGAAACAGGATTACCTAACCCGGGCTACTGGGACATAGCTCACATGGTTAAAAACGCTACATGGGCAGACTTACTAGCTAAGGCAGAGAATGAAGGGTGGGACTGGATCAAAGACAACAAGTATGAATGGGATTGGCTTTGGTTCGGCACTCAGCAAGACTATGTAACCGCTTGGACTGACGAAAATGGCACCAAGACAGCTAACGTAGGACTACGCTACGAGTTTGCTGGCCTATCTTTATTCAATGGCACTGAACTAACACACTTCTTTGTGCCAGAAAACATAAGCACCATTAGATTCGTAACACCCGGCGAAGCTTTCGGAAACATGAACGCTACAGGAGAAATAGTAGTTCCTCTAAATGAAACCATCACCTTCGGAGTTGCCTTCGAAAACATAACGGGAACCCTCTTCCCATATAAGGAAGACCGGTCCATGTGGGGATGGTGGGAAAGAGTGGTTTATGGCGCGGACTTCGAAGAACCCAACTTCATGACGAGGCCGACAAAGACTATGGTTGATGGAATGGCCTTTACAGTTCACTTTAGCGCCAACGCCACTAAAGGCTTTGAAATGAATAATGAGGCGTCCATGAAGATCGATCAGTACGTAGGAAATTGGGAGATGGATCCCTATGTAATTGATGGCAGAAAACAAAACGTAAACAATGTAAGCGTTTACCTAATGGGTAACGATGTACTTATCAATCGAAGCTTAGCTATCAACTATTACGTTACAGCATTTACTGGCATAGCTTGGGATGTCGTAGATGAAAAGGGTCAACGTTTGGACAACAACAACATTACGGAATCTTCAAGGTTCGACATTGCAGCAAGTTTAGCTAATGCAAGCTTTGCCACTGTAAATCTAGGAAGCACCTATGACTGGTACAAACCAGTAACTGTTAACGACACCATACGTACTTTCAACGTAACCAGCAAGACTACGCCAATAAGATCCTTCGAAGCCAGCTTTGAATCGGAGGCTGGAAAGTCTTCAACTAGCTTCGAAATATCAACTAGAATGTACTTCCTAACAATTGAATTTCCAAAATGGGATGGATATGCAGTATACAACGACCCTGAGTTAGTTTTCTTCACTTTCGATGGCATATCTGTAGAAAGCGACACGACACCTCCCGAAATTGGCGTTCCTTCCCAGGACCCCACGGGCGATGTTATGCCAGATCAACCAGTGAAAGTTTCAGTCAGTGTCACCGACCTAGAAAGCGGTGTGAAAAACGTAACCCTTTCCTACTCTACAAACGACGGACCTTGGACAAACATATCAATGAACTATAATGCTGCAACAGGCCTTTACGAAGCTACAATCCCTGGGCAGCCTTCAGGAACAACGGTAAAATACATGATAACAGCCTATGACAACGCAGGAAACCTAGCTGTAAACGACAATGCAGGAACATACCATGTATTCACCGTTATCCCAGAGTTCCCCTCAGCCATAGCGCTACTACTCTTCATCGTTCTCACCATACCCGTTATCATCATATCAAAAAAGAGATTTCAAAGTGCTACAATGCAAATAAGCAGAAAAACCAATCATTAAACCTGTAGAAATAACCTTTTTCTCTTTTGTGCAACGAATTAACAGCTTTAAGAATTTTCCTTCAGCTATTATGAGGATCATCTAGTGCAATAATGTTTTTTATGTGGAAACTGTAAGAGTTGTACGGTTGTGTTGGGAGTTTAGAGATGATAAAGGCTTTAATTGGATATGGTGTTTCTGCTGTTTTGTTATTTTTCGCGGTTCTTTTTGCTCTAGCCTCCGTGTATGCGCCCATGAGAATAGTAGTAAGCGTAATATTCTTTTTCGCAGGCTTTTTCCTATTATACATCGTGTGGAAAAGGCAGCCTACAAAAATAGTTCAGAAAGTTGAAGTACCGGGAAAAATCGAAGTTCATGAGATAAAGTGCCCTAACTGCTCAGCTTCGCTGGACATAAGACGGAGCCAAGTAACTAACGGTATCCCTACAATTAAATGCCCCTATTGCGGGCACATTTCCGAAATCACAGAGGAACCAAAATGGTAACTAGGAAAACCCTAGTCAAAATTTTCCTACCCTTCTTAACATTTTCAGCGCTCACCATTATCGCTACAAGTTTGACAACTGTTAATGCAGCAGAAATTGAATATTATCTGAATCACGAATGGGCAAAAATATGGATTAACAAAGATGGAACCATCGACTTGTTCTATGACATAGAGATAACTTGTACCAAAGGATTAATTCATTACGTACAAGTTGGACAACCCACAGAGGACTTTACAATTGGAGAAGCAAGAGACGAGGAAGGAAATTTTCTAAGAGTTTCGTACATAAAAAGAGAAGGATACTACGCAGTACGGGTTTACCTGTATAACCTCATATATGCTGGTCAAAGCGCTCGTTTCACCCTTTTAACCAATGTTGGACGTATGATCTGGGAAGATGAAGAGAATCCTGGAAATGTAGGCATGCAGTTCATTCCCTGCTGGTGGGACGTCAACGTAAATGACCTCAGAGTGGCCGTTGTCTTACCAAAAGGAGCAACTACGGAAAACGTCAAATGCACTCCAAACTGGGATAACGCATACAACGCCCCAGAAGAAGGAAACAAACTAGTAATCTATTGGGAAAGACAAAATCTTTCGCCGAATGAAAAATTTTCTTGCGGAGTTTCCTTTCCCAAGGAATACGTCGAGCGTTACGAGGTACGTGGCGGATGGGGCATAGACTGGAGGATTGTTGGATACAGCCTCTTCGGAGTTTCCATCATCGGCGTGGTTTTAGCCGTCGTCCTACAGGGGAAAAGAAGCTACGAGAATCCTGTTTTACGAATTGAAACCCTTGGGATAAGGCGTGGACTAACAGCTGTAGAAGCCTCCTATCTTCTTGGCTTTCCACCAACCAGAATCGTAACCGAAATCCTATACAGCCTCCTAAAGAAAAAAGCCGTCTGGATTACCGCCACTAACCCCACTTTAAAAATAAAAGTAATGGAACCATTTAAAGATAAGACCGGCACTGTCGAGACTCCTCTACGTTATTATGAAAAAAGCTTTTTGAAAGCCATTAAAAAGGACGGAACACTAGACGAAGTAAGACTCGCGAAGACGGTTATGCTTTTACGGGACACCGTTGAAAGCAAACTTCGCGGTTATTGCAGAAAGGATACAATAGCTTATTATAGGAAAATAGTTGCCAAAGCATGGCAAGAAGTGGAAAAAGCTGAAACTCCAGAGTTTGCAGCTAAGGCCTACGATGAGAACTTGCTCTGGCTACTGCTTGATGAGAAATTTGAAAATAAAACTAAAAGCACGTTCAGGGATAAAACCTTCAAGCCAGAAGCAGACTGGTGGTGGTACTGGTACAGCTACACCCATTACCATTCCAAGCCCACATATAAGCCTCTCCCGAAAACCGCTGGACCGCCCCCGAAAATCCCAGGCGCAGACTTTGCCAATAACATAGTAACAGCCATAGAGAAAACAGCCAACAACATAGTTGCCAACCTAGAAAAGTTTGCAAATTCAATACTTCCAGCAAAAACGCCTTCTCAGCATACATCGAAACAACCAGTACACCATAACGCAAGCTGTGTTTGTGCATGCGCCTCATGCGCCTGTGCCTGCGCCTGTGTTTCATGCGCCTGCGCCTGTGCATCCGGAGGAGTCGGCTAAATTGCCAACATGGTGAACAAAATGAGGGCTTTCATGAAGTTTAGACGTCCAAAAGTTCCTCCTGGACGTTACACTTACCGTGGAAAAGGAAAATTTGCCAAGATGGCCCTTCAGCTAAGGATTGAACCCGACGGAAGCGGCCTGTTAGTCATTAACGCTAACACTGTGCTATACTTAAATGAAACTGCCGCGTCGCACGTGTATTTCTTCATGATGGGCAACTCTATTGATGAAGCAGTTAAGAAGATTAAGCAGATTTATCGAGTTAAACAGGAAACCGCCTGGAAACATCATGAACGAATAATTTACACTATAAGTACCTTAGCTCAAACAGAAGAAGTTTGCCCAATATCGTTCTTAGATGTTGAACGCGTAGAACCCTTTAGCCAAGAATTGTCTGCTCCCATACGAATGGACCTCGCATTAACTTTTAGATGCCAAAACAACTGCATCCACTGCTATACTGGCGGCCCCCACAAAACTCCAGAGCTTACCACCGAAGAGTGGAAAAGAGTAATCGATAAACTACACAGCCTAGGCATTTTCATCCTAACCTTCACAGGCGGAGAACCAACCCTACGCGAAGACTTACCAGAACTACTCAATTATGCACAGAAAAAAGGGATAGTCACAGGATTAATTACAAACGGAAGAAAACTAAACGACAAAAAATACGTAAGAAAACTTGTCAGCACGGGATTAGACTTTGCACAAATAACAATAGAATCGCATGACCCTTCCATACATGATGATATTACGCATATAAGGGGAAGCTGGAAAGAAACCGTGGAAGGAATAAAAAACATCATTCCAACACCTATTTACACCACAACAAACACCACACTTAACAGGCATAACGCGAAAAACTTCTTGAAAACCATAGAGTTTCTACACAACTTAGGAATCAGAGTTTTCGGATGCAACAGCCTAATTTATTCTGGAAGCGCCCCAAAAATAGCTGACGAATTCGCGCTAACTATTCAAGAATTAAAGGAGCTTTTGCCAAAAATTCAAGAAGAAGCCAGCAAATTCGGAATGAAATTTATGTGGTATACTCCCACTCAATACTGTAAGCTCGACCCAGTCAGCCTAGGACTAGGAGTTAAATCATGCAGCGCCGCTAGAATAAACATGTGCATTGGCCCTCAAGGCGAGGTTTACCCGTGCCAAAGCTACTTCAAAAAAGTTGGGAACATCTTTAAAGATGAGTGGTCAGAAATCTGGAATCACCCAACTTGCAAAAACATAAGACAAAAAGAATATGCGCCGAAAAAATGTAAGAGTTGCCCACAACTTCCAGTCTGCGGAGCCGGATGCCCACTAGAACTGAAAGAAACAAAATACATCTGCACAGAAACACCATAAGTCCATAAAGTAATTACAGATGTTAGGTATCATCCTTTTTAGCTAAAATCATTTGCAGAATATTGATAGAACAGGTCTTGCGTTTTATTATTTTGAATCCAGATTTTCTTATTTCTTCCAAGAAATTTCCCCTAAAAACCATATTGTAAGCTGTTTCCCCTTCGTAAATCTTCAAAAACAGTTTTTCTATAAAACATGAAAAATGGTCTTCAGGCGTATTCCAGTCACAGATATGTAGCTTTCCATTGTCCTTCAGTATCCTACGAGTTTCCTTTAAAGAGTTTTGTCTGCCAGTTTTTGTCATTTCATGTAAACCAAGAGAGCACAGGGCTTTGTCAAAGCTGCCATCTTTAAAGGGGAGAAGCTCAGCTGTAGCCAAAACAAGCTCAATGTTGAAGCTTTTCTTTTTCTGCTTAGCAACTTTGATCATTTCTGGAGACAAGTCAACACCGACGATGCTTTCCCGTGACCCTACTTTCTTAGCAATTAACACTGAAAGCGTCCCTGTTCCACAACAAACATCCAAAACTCGTTCCCCACTTTTCGGACTTATAAACTCAACAAACATCCGTCTAAACTTCCGTTCTCCACCAAAGGGAAAATAAAAAAGTTTGGCTCCAAAATCATAGAAACTTGCTATCTTATCGCATTCCTCTCGATAATACCCAGAAAACTTCCCGTCAACTGCTATCTTTTCCTTTCTCAAATCCTCACCAGCACTACACCGTCAAACATTTCCGATAAATGTACTTGCATATTACCTGCCCAAGAGTGATTTAAACTTTGATAAGTTACATAGGCTTGTTGAATTTTACCGCTGCAAGAGAATTAAGTTTCTTTTAATGTGGAAACTAATATATACCTAACAGAATCTAGGAAGAGCGTGCTTGTTAAGCATGTTTAAAGGGTAAGGTGGTGAAGATGGGTAAAGTATATTGTCCTTTATGTGGTCACAGTGATGTGGAAAAGATAGGTGAAAATAAGTATAGATGCAGATGCACCAAGTGTAAATGTGACGTTACATGGTTAATATTAACTAGTAAAGTTTAAACGGTTAATTGCCTGTGGCTAAGAAGATTTTAACATATGCAACGTTAAACACCCCGAAGAATTTTTCTTCGAGTTTATTTCTAACACGCCCATATAAAAAAGGGAAACAGAGGACTACAGTCCCGCGGGCTTATAGAATTAGTGTAAACTAGAGCATGCTCATTAGTTCTCCAGTCACATTTCCGAAAGCATAATTTGCGCTTTTCTAATTGTTGACCCGAGGATTTTTCTAGGAATCCCTGTTTGTCTCTCAAGTTTTCCCGGTTTTTCTGTGACTAGCTGTTTTAGCAGAACTATTCCAGCAAGAGAAAATTTTTCTCTGACTGTTTTGTTTAACCCCTTGATGTAAGTTACTGGATAAAGTTTCTTTTCTTCAATCATTTTCTGTAAATCACAATTTGGGGGTGAGCCCCATCCTATGTGATGAATCCCTCTGCATTTTGCATAACGTAGAGCATGGTTTGAAAGCTTCGTATTGCAAACTATCATCGCCGCATCTATCTTCAAGTTATTCAATCCAAGCTCAAACCCTTCAGTTACATCTTCGAGAACCGCCCTTGCGATACGGCTTACATCTAAACCTGTTGGAGTGTGATAGTTAAAGTGATGCTTCACTTCCACAATGTACGTCTTTCCATTTTTCTTCGCCACTGCATCAACCTCATGCTCCACACATTTGCCCCGTATAATTTGATTTGGAGTAACTTCGTATCCGTGCTCGCTTAGCAAAATCTGAACAAAACGTTCAAAATCCGGCTTTGGATTTATCAAGCTTAAAGCCTTACGTAAATCAATCATATGTTTAATAGCTGGGTTATACCTACTCAATAACCTAAAAATCATTTTGAGAATCTTCTTGGTTTCTATTCCATCATAAGCCCTCGCTTCAACAGCATAAGCAATTTTTTCCGCAGTTTCTCTGGAAGCACCCATCCTTAAACATGTCCTAACAATTTTTTCCTTATCAAACAGTTGCTTCCTTCCATCGGCTTTTATCACAAAGATCGTCAAAACTCACTACCAAAAGCTTATAGTGCATACATCAGCTAAAAAGAGTACTGTTTATCCGGTGACCGCCTTGTTGAGGCCTGTTCAAACAGCTGCAAAGAAAATAAGAAGCCTTAAGGTTCAAGGCGCTAGAAACATTGCCATAACAGCCATAAGAGCCATAGAAGCCCTAGCAAAGGAAACACAAGCCAAAAACAAGAGAGAATTTTTAGAGCAACTCTCAGAGGCTAAAGAGATACTTTTCGCTTCAAGGGAAACTGAGCCGCTTATGAGAAACGCTGTCCGATGGGTAATAAACCAGGTAGAAAAAAGCGAATATGAGAACATCAGAGATTTAGTCAAAGCAATCTCTTCAGCCTCGCAACAATTTCTCAGAAAACTCAAAGACTCAAAAGAGAAAATCGCCAACATAGGAGCCAAAAGAATTAGAGATAACTCAGTAATCTTCACTCATTGTCATTCTTCCACAGTTACTCACCTACTTAGAAAAGCTAAACAGGAAGGAAAATCCTTTGAGGTGATCTGCACCGAAACAAGACCTGTATTTCAAGGCAGAATAACCGCCAAAGAAATGCTAGAACTGGATGTAAAGACAACTTTAATAGTGGACTCTGCTGCCCGCTTCTTTATGAATCGAGCTGATCTTGTGCTTGTAGGTGCGGATGCAATAACTTCAGAGGGAAACGTAATAAACAAAATTGGAACAAGCATGATTGCCCTTGTGGCCAAGGAAGCTAGAACGCCATTTTATGTAGTTTCTGAACTTTTAAAATTCGATCCAGTGACGATGTATGGAGATTATGAAAAAATAGAGGAAAGAAACTCAGAAGAAGTTTGGGAAAAACCCCCTAAAGGCTTGACTATAAGGAACCCTGCTTTCGATGTGACAAGAAGGGATTTTATTCACGGCATAATATGCGAAGAAGGGATAATTTCCCCTCATTCAATAACCGAGGTTATCCACAGAAAATATCCTTGGATATTTAAGTAAGGGCCTACCTTAGGCACTCGGACTCCAAAGGTCTAATGCTATTTTAAGTTCCTTATGAGATTCAGCATATTCTTTCAAAGAAATTTTCTTTAAGGTTGCATCTACAGCCTGTCGCATAGCTCTTGCTCCTGCCGCTGTTCCTTCCTTATGCCCGTGAATGCCACCTCCGGCTTGAATAACAAAGTCTAATCCAAAGAACTCAATAAGAACAGGAACCATCCCTGGATGCAAACCGCCCGAGGCAACAGGTAAAACTGGCTTTATACTAGCCATTTCCTCCTTTAAGGCTCTACAGTTTTCCGCAACTTCTTCTCTTGTTTCAAACATTTTTCCAACAACAGTACCTACATGAAGCTGGTCAACGCCAATTATTCTGGCTACCTTAGCTATTACTCGCATCGAAATTCCATGCTTAGGATCTTTAGTGAAAGCCGCGTGGCCTGCTCGATGCGCATGAATCACCAAGTTAAAATCTTGTTCGCGTAAGGTTTGTAAAGCTGAAAAACCACATGTTATAATATCGACCATAACGTATTCTCCACCGTGGTTTAGAACAAACTCAGCTCTTCTTAACATCTCTTCTGTTTCTGCCGTAATGTTAACCATGTAAACCTTTTTTTCACCAGTTTCTTCTTGGGCTTTGTCTCTGCTCTCCAAGGTTTTTATGACGCGTTCTTCGAATGGATTAAACTTTTGATTGCTTAAATTTTCATCATCCTTTACTATGTCGCATCCTCCAACCCAAGCTTCATAGGCAACTTGTGCATGATCCGGAGTTTTTAACCCTAGTTTAGGCTTAATTATTGTTCCTATCAGCGGTCTATCGTCAACTCGTAGAAGGCTACGAACTCCTTCAATGCCATATTTTGGCCCTTTAAAACTTCGAATAAGTTCTGATGGAAAATAAACGTCACTAAGCCGCAAGTGCTTAATGGTTTTTAATCCAAATATGTTTCCAGAGATACTGCTAAGTATGTTCGGCATGTTTTTGGGCTCAAAGAGTTCGATCGGATATGCGATTTTCACGTTGTTCCCATTTATATCAAAAACATGAGCAACAAGTTCTTTGATATAGGGTCTTATGGTTGTCAGTTCAGTCCATGTGCCTACCGAACTTTCAGCAGCTATTCCTCCAGCAGCTTCCTCAATGGTTACACCGTCTGGTTCAACATAAAAGGTGCATATAACATCTGTTTCTTTAGGGATATAACTTAAATTAACAAAATCCAAATATTTCAAATCAGCTACCTCGCTCATTTTTATTAAATCACATCACTTAAAGCCTTTAAGCAATGAACACATGTTATTCATTTGTTTAACAAAGCGTGAATTATATGAAGCTTAAAGCTAAACTTCTGGACATTCAAGCTGGTGGAAGAAGGATAGTGATATTAGACGATAGCACTGCGAGCCTTATAGGAGTACACTCATCGGATAGAGTGAAAATAACCCATAAAAATGAAGAACTAGTTGCCATTGTGAACATTGCTGGCAATTTTCCACACAACTATATAGGGCTTTACCAAGAAATCTCATCAAAACTTGGATTAAAAGACGGAGAATTTGTTGAAGTGGAATCCGCGGAGCGACCTGAAGCGCTTCGTTATGTTCAGGCAAAAATACATGGTGAAAGACTACGGAAGAAAGAAATAGAAACCATAGTTAAAGACGTAGTTGAACGTCATCTGAGCGATATAGAAATCGCGTCATTCATAACAGCACTTTATATCCACAAATTAAGCATGGATGAAATTGAAGCATTATCAAAGGCTATGGTTAAAACCGGCAGCACCTTGTCCCTTAATAAAAGCCCAGTTTTAGACAAACACAGCGTAGGTGGAGTACCAGGAGATAAAACCTCAATCCTAATAGTCCCAATAATAGCTGCCACCGGCTTAGTTATACCTAAAACTTCTTCTAGGGCAATTACTTCTCCGGCAGGAACCGCAGACCGAGTTGAAACTTTATGTCCAGTAAACCTAACTATTGAAGAGATCAAAGAAGTGGTGAAGAAAACAAACGGTTGTTTAGTTTGGGGCGGAGCCTTGGATTTAGCCCCAGCAGACGACATATTCATTCAGGTTGAATACCCACTTGCAATAGACCCACTGCTTCTTCCATCAATTATGAGTAAGAAAAAAGCCATAGGCGCAACTCATGTAGTCCTAGATATCCCAACAGGAAGAGGGGCAAAAATAAAAACAATAGGCGCCGCAAACGCACTTGCGCATGACTTCATAGATCTAGGAAAACGCTTAGGAATAGAAGTTCAATGCGCAGTAACCTTTGGAGAACAACCCATTGGATACGCCATAGGCCCAGCTTTAGAAGCTAGAGAAGCATTATCGGCAATAATGGGAAAAAGCCCAGCAGACTTACGGGAGAAAGCAACAATTCTTGCGGGCATACTTCTCGAAATGGTCAATATTAAAAACGGCAAACAGAAAGCAGAGTATCTTTTGAAGTCAGGAAGAGCGGAAAGAAAACTTAGAGATATAATAGAAGCTCAAGGCGGAAATCGGAAAATCTTGCCCGAAGACATAGAAGTTGGAGACAAACAAGCGGAAATCATAGCAGAAAAAGAGGGGAGAGTCCTATGGATTAACAACAGGAATCTTGCCCAAATTGCTAGGGAAGCAGGCGCGCCAAAGGATAGAGGAGCTGGGATTATATTGAAAGTAAAACTTGGAAAACGTGTCAAAAAGGGAGATGCCCTTTTTGAAATATACGCTGAAAGAACTACAAAATTAAATGCTGCAATAAAACTGGCAGAGAAACTTCAACCAATAGGATTAAGCAAAAAGCTAGAAGAGAGAATGCTAATAGACAGAATTCCAAAAACCATCATGCATAAAAAGGTATTTACACTGGAAAGATAGAAATGCCCTTAAGGATTAGGATCTGCTCATAAAACAGATTACCCCAATTCTAGTTTAGCCGCTTAAAATAAACTTAACCTCATCTTTATATCTCCACAATAATACAAGGTGAATCGAAAAACATGCCCATCAAAAAAATAAGAAAAAGAGACGGCAGCATCGTTGATTTTCACGCTGACAGAATTAGAGACGCAGTTCACCGCGCTTTTATTGCTGTTGAACTAAAAAATGGGGAAAGAGCTGAAAGCATAACAAGAGAAGTAGTTAAACTTCTGGAAAAGAGATTCAAAGAGCAAATCCCATCAATTGAAGATGCACAGGACATCGTTATAGAAGTTTTAAGAAAAAGAGGATATGAAAGAGTTGCAAGGGAATATCAAGTTTATAGACGGAAGAAGAAGGAAATAAGACAGCTAAGAAAAGAGTTTGGAATAGAAGAGCCAAAACTAACAGTTAACGCCTTAGAAGTTCTTAGGAGGAGATACCTCCTAAAAAATGAGAAAGGAGAAATTATTGAAACCCCTGCGGAGATGTTTGCACGTGTGGCAAAGGCCATAGCAAAAGTTGAAAAAAATTATGGCGGAATTCCGGAAGAAACAGAGAAAAAGTTCTATAACATGATGACGAAACTGGAGTTTATTCCGAATTCTCCAACTCTCTTTAACGCTGGAACAGAGCTGGGTCAATTGTCTGCATGCTTCGTCCTACCTGTTAAGGACTCCTTGAAAAGCATATTCACTGCGATAAAAAACATGGCTTTAATAGAAAAGAGCGGTGGAGGAGTAGGCTTCGACTTTTCCAAGCTAAGACCGAGGGGAGACATAGTCAAATCGACGCATGGAGTAGCGTCTGGTCCTATCAGTTTCATGCGCGTTTTTGATGTCGCCACCGATGTCATTAAAGCCGGAGGGAGAAGAAGAGGAGCCATGATGGGAATTCTAAGAGTTGATCACCCGGATATAATTGAATTTATAACATCCAAGCAGAAAACAGGGATTCTCTCGAACTTTAACATCTCCGTCGCGGTTACTGACCAGTTTATGGAAACCTTAGAAGAAAATGGAAAGTACTGGTTGGTTAATCCAAGAAATCATGAAAGAGTAAAGGAAGTTAAAGCTGAAGAAATCTGGGATTTAATAGCAAGCTCTGCATGGAAAAGCGGAGACCCAGGAATAGTTTTCATCGACGAAATTAACCGACATAACCCAACACCCGAAATTGGAAGGATAGAATCAACTAACCCCTGCGGAGAGCAGCCCCTACTCCCTTACGAGTCCTGCAACCTAGGCTCTATCAACCTTTCAAGAATGGTTGAGGATGGAAAGATAAACTGGGATAAGCTCAGAGAAACTGTTAGAAACGCTGTTCACTTCTTAGATAATGTCATAGATGCAAACAAGTTTCCCTTGAAAGAGATAGAAAGAATGACGAAGGCGAATAGGAAGATAGGCCTAGGAGTTATGGGATTCGCTGACATGCTAATAAAACTTGGAATCCCATACGATTCCGATGACGCCCTAAAGCTTGCCGAAAAGTTGATGAAAAACATCACCGAAGAAGCTAGAAAAAAATCCATTGAGCTTGGTGAGGAGAGAGGTTCCTTCCCGAATTTCGACAAAAGCGTTTGGAAGGACCGTTACAGCGCCATGAGAAACGCTACACTAACCACTATAGCGCCAACCGGAAGCATAAGCATCATAGCGGGCTGTTCCTCAGGGATTGAGCCGCTATTTGCAGTTTCATTCATAAGAAGAGTACTAGACGGAGCCCAACTCTTCGAAATTAACCCTCTGTTTGAAAATATGGCAAAGGAAAGAGGATTCTACAACGCTAAAATTCTTGAAGAAATAGCTAAAACGGGTTCTGTCCAAAAGGTCGACGGAATCCCCGAAGACGTTAAGAAAATATTTGTTACAGCTTTGGACATTTCTCCAGAGTGGCACATTCGAATGCAAGCCGCCTTTCAAAAGCATACGGACAACGCTGTATCAAAGACGGTAAATATGCCTTTCGAAGCGAGCATCGAGGATGTTAGAAATGTTTTCGAGCTTGCTTGGAAACTGAAATGTAAAGGAGTCACAGTATTCAGGTATGGAAGCAGACCAGAGCAAGTCCTTTACATAAGTGAGATAAAAACTAATAAAAAGAAATTCGTTTCCGCAGAACCAGAATATGCAGGAGGATGCCCAACAAAAACCTGTCCCTTCCCATGATTAATTCTTCTCCATAATTAAATGGGTACTTAGTACTGCAACATAAAAATAAAAATATAAACAGTTTGGAGGAAACGAGCGGTTGAAAAGCGTAACCAAAAACGAGTACTTGATTCTAGCGTTAATTTTCATTTTAGGTTTCAACTTCTATCTTTACATTCTGACCAGACACGCACTAATCTACGGTATTGACGGCCCGTATTATCTGCTTCAAGTTGAGGGGTTGTTAGAGACGGGACGTTTGAAATATGGCGACCCCCCTTTAGCTTTTTTCATATTTGCGTTTTTCACGTTGATTTTTAGCGGAGATATTACGTTAGGAATTAGAGTTGGCCTAGCGCTTTTTTCTGCTCTTTCAGTTTTTCCCATTTATTTTTGGGTTAAAAAGGCTTCAAACTCGCAATTTTGCGGGATGATAGCCATGTTTGTATGCATCTTCGCGGCGCCTCATGTAAGGATGATGAATGATCTGCTCAAGAATGCCGTCGGCATCTTTTTTCTACTATGTTTTATTTACTATCTTCATCTAATGGCGGTTGAGAATAAGAATGATAAGAGAAATCTGTTGTGTGCAACTCTATTTCTTCTCCTCACAGGCATAACGCACATACTTGATTTCGGAGTTGCCTTACTTTTCTTGATTACTTACGGGTTTACAGCGGTTTTATTACTGGAGAACTGGAGGAAATTTGTGAAACATGCGTGTATCTTACTTGTTATTGTAAGTTTATTCGCTGCCGGAGCCCTCATAGTTTTTCCTTCGCTTTTCACAGATTTTTTCAAAGGATTAGGATTTCTGCGAGATTTGTTCTCTGAAGCAGCAGGAGAAGCTTCCCCCCTTCTTTTTCTGTTCAATCCTGTTAGCGGATCCTTTATTTTACCCGTACTTTTAGTTGGAGCGATACTATCCTTTCATGAGTGGAGAAACAGAAACAAAATAGAAACATTAACCATTGTTGCGGTGACCATCGTTGGAACTCTGCTTTCTTTCCCGCTGATTCCTGCAGAATGGCTTTGGCGTTTCCTTCTAATGGAATTCATACCTATGGCTTTTATTCTCGGATACATTTTTTCAAAAATCGAAAAGGGAATGACCTTACTGATAGTTTTATTTCTGTGCGTATTTCCGCTGGTTCTTCAGGGAATCGTAATTTCAGGAAGCATGCGCCCCACCATTGGGGAGGAGGATTATCACCAACTTGAAATTATAGATACTTATGTTCCGCCTAATTCTACTATAATTGTTGATTTTAGATATGGTTACTGGGTTGAGTATGTAACAGGCGCGGATATAGCCAAAAAACCTTCCCCTGAGCTTTGGCGCGAATACAATCATGTGTTTATGCTAACGGATAAACTGTCTCCACGATTCCAAAAGCCTCCGCAAGGTTCTGTGAAAATTGTTGAAACATTACGTTTCACCCTTTATGAGTTACTTGGACCTCCTTTGAAAAGTTAAAAAAGACAGTTTACTTAGGATTCCAAGTTAGGGAAAAATAAAGGTTTAGAGTAATGAGAAGTCTGTGCTTTTTATTTTGCCCTTTTTGTCAAGTCTTATTTCGAAAATTTCTCGCCACGGATGCCCTTCGAGATCTATGGGGCATGTGCCCCTAACTATCCATAATCCATCCCTTTCTTCAACCGAGGAAACTTCGACTATTTGCGGATTCTTCCGTTTCTTTATGAAAGCCACCGCTATACGTTGAGCTTCTTCCATGCACGACAAGGGGGAACTTTCCTCCATCAACTTTTCATATTTAACGAATGTAAAAGCATTAAAGTTTATGAAAGCCGAATAAGTAGTTGGGATATCAACCGTTTAGGGTATTATTTCGCAACTGTTATATCGCGGATATTCAAAGTCCTTTAAGCTTATAATTCCAGCTCGGATTAGTTCCCGAATCCTTGGTTCTGCTTCTTTCAGCCTCTCTATAAGGTTTTTCACGGTTTTGCATACGAGCCTAAATCCTTCTTTACCCCATAATTTCGTAATGTTAGCATAAAGGCATCTTCCACCGCAAAGGTTGTAGAGGTCACATCTGACACATGGTTCTTTCACAAGCACTTTTCTAATTTGGCTGGGACTTGTATGATTTATATGGCCCAAGTAAAAGTCTTTCATTCCAGCCATTACTGGACAAGGCGTTATTGTTCCGTCGGTTTGAATGTTAAACATTTTCCACCCGGCTCCGCATCGTAGTAGACTTGACTCATTATGAAGCAGGGAATGAATTATACCTAAAAACGGATAAATCCTTAAAACTTCGCTATGCGTCTCCATGTATTCAACCCAGAACTTCACTAAACTTTGAACCTGCGGGTTATAGATTTTTTCAGTCCACTGAGCGAAAGGTCTCTTTTCAAAATCCCTTTTTCCGAATAACGCATCTAGTTGCCAATGAACTGATTTAAACCGGAAATCGTCGTTAAAAAGCAGCCACAAAACTTGTTTTTCTATTTCTGTTTCTTCAGTAACAGTCATGCGTGCAATGATTTCACCTTTAAATCCTCTTTTGAGTAATAGCCTTAAGTTTTCTATGACTTTTTGATAAATGCCTTTTCCACGATTGAAATTTGTTAACGTTGGGTCTCCGTCTATGGAAACGAGAATTGTGTGTAGTCGATTTGCATATGCTGGCGGCAACCTATCTAGCAGAACACCGTTAGTTTGAATCATGAATTTCCCCGCGTTTATTTTATCCATAATTTCAATCATCTTCTCGATTTCGAGTAAGGGTTCGCCGCCATAGAATATCACGGTGGGGAGTTCGGGGCATTTAGCGAGAAAACTTGTGAGCACTTCTAAATCATAATTAATGGTTGAAGGTTGCGAATAGTCAATTTCGAAGTTGCCGAATTCGCTTTCCATGTCTTCAAGGGATTTGCCATAGCAGTAGCGGCACTTCAAGTTGCATCGAGTTGTCAAAGTAACATAGAAATGCATAAGCTAATAAGAAAAAATAGATTTTATAAAACTTCGTTTGAAAACTTCAGGTTTGTGATTCGACTAAAATGAAGTGCCATTCACACCATAAGTTAGGTGGATGCTTGTCCGGTGGACATGTTTTACATACTACTTTTATGTTTGGATTTAAGGTTTGAGCAAAGTTCCTCAGATAACCATACCTAACCTTTTTGCAGGGAAACTCATCCAATCCTTTGCGAAGCCTCGTTTCCTGTGTTCGACATTTAACAATTCTCAAAATAGCTTTAGTAGGGGTTATTTCTATTTCCTTGTTTTGCTGGTAGAGAGCCCAACTGGTGTTTCGCAGTAAATGCATAAGTGTCGTTAAATCTACCTTTTCTGTTGAAAAGAGTTTGTGTAAGCTCTTGGCTTCAAGGACTGCCATAGTTTCCCAACATTTAGCATCTATCATAGTAGCAGCTTCAGTTCCAAACTTTTCCTCTATACCAAGAAAGTATAGGCCGTCCACACGCCATAAGTTTCGTACCTGGAGGAAAAACAGGTCGAAGAGCTTGTCTTTATCCATTTTTCGAAACATTTCAATATCTGAAAGACGTTCTAAGTCTTCCTTATGCATCACGTAACTCACCTTTTATTCCAGCAAAGAAGGAGTATCTAACCGAGACAATTTTAAGCTTAGCCCTGTCCGTGACGTGACATTTTATTGAAATGGAAGATTTCGGTTTAGGTTATTAATTGAAGGAAGGAATCTATGCCAAAAACGAAGCGGAGAATAGTGTTTCATGTGGATATGGATCATTTCTTTACCGCCGTAGAGGAGAAAGTGCATCCGGAATACAAAGGGAAGCCGGTTATTGTTGGAGCAGACCCAAAACAGGGAAAAGGAAGAGGGGTGGTTAGCACTTGCAACTATGAAGCTAGAAAATATGGCGTGAAATCTGGAATGCCCATTTCAAGAGCTTGGAAGCTTTGCCCCCACGCGGTTTATCTGCGACCAAACTATGAGCTTTATACGCAGATCTCAAAACGGATTATGACAGTTCTTAAGCGTTATGCGGACAGTTTTGAACAGTTCGGCATTGACGAAGCTTTCCTCGATGTAAGCTCTAAGGTTGCAAATTACGGGGAAGCTCGAAGATTGGCGGAGAAAATTAAAAAGGAAATTCTTGAAAACGAAGGCTTGACTTGTTCCATTGGTGTTGGTCCTAACAAGCTTGTAGCGAAGATAGCTAGCGACACAAAAAAGCCTGATGGATTAACCGTTGTTGATGAAGAAAACGTTCAACAGTTTCTTTCGCCACTACCCGTTCGTAAACTTCTCTGGGTTGGAAGAAAAACGGAGCAAAAATTAAGGGAAATAGGTGTTCGTACAATAGGCGACTTGGCACTTTGTGATCCTTCTTTACTTGTGGAAAAATTTGGAACCATTGGTATTCAGTATCATCTTATGGCTAGAGGCATTGACAAGGCTCCTGTAGGCGGAAGTAGTGGAATCATAAAGTCTATAAGTCGTGATCATACTTTTGAGGAAGATACTTCAGATGTAGAAGAAATTTTTAGAATTTTGGACAGCCTTTCTCAGGAAATTTACGAAGACCTTGTAAAGCAGAGCTTGTATTTCAAGACAATCACGATTAAGGTTCGATATGAGGATTTTGAGACTCACACGCATGGTAAAACCTTGTCTTTTCTTACCAATCGGTTGGAGGATATTAAGAAAAATGCGCGAAGGCTTATGTTGCCTTACCTTGAAAGAGAGAAGCGAATTAGACTCATAGGAGTAAAAGTTTCAAACATTGTTTCTGGTGCTAAACAGAAAACGTTAACTTGAAAATTCCTGTTTAGTAGAAGCATGTGAGGAATTTGAGGTTCGAGGATGCTGTGTTACTAGGTTTTGTTCAAGGCGTAACTGAATGGTTACCCATTTCAAGTTCAGGTCATCTAGCTCTTGTACAGATGTTTCTGGGGTTAAAACCGCCACTATTTTTTGACGTCATGCTTCATTTTGGCACCCTTCTAGTGGTTTTGGTTTTCTTCCGACGTAATATAATAAATTTTGTTAAGAAACGAGACTTTAAGAATGATCAAAAGGGAAGTTTTTTGATTAAGGTTTTCTTAGGAGTAATCCCGACCGCGATTATTGGTGTTTTTTTCAGCGAGATTTTCGAGTCATTCTTCAATAATGTGTTTGTGGTTAGTGTTGCTTTATTGTTTACCGGATTCATGCTTTTCATTTCGAAGTATATAAGAAGGGAAAACAAAGAACTTGGATTTTTTCAGGCCTTTCTTGTAGGTATCGCTCAAGGAGTTGCTATCATACCTGGAATTTCACGGAGTGGTTTCACAATTGCTGTTGGCTTGCTTTTGGGGGTAAAACGAGAAGAAGCCTTCAAATTTTCTTTCGCAATTTTTGTTCCAGCCGTTTTAGGAGCGTTGGTTAAGACCTTCATCCAAGATTTTGAAATGACAGGTGCTTTCGGTACAAGTTGGCTTGATATTTTGACTGGAACAACTGTTGCTACCATTATAGGATACCTTTCCCTTAAACTTTTAGCGAAAGTTTTAGCGGAGAATCACTTTCACTTATTTGCCTATTATTGTTGGACTATTGGACTGCTAACTTTATCCGCTGTTTTTTTCGTTTGATTTTACGTTGGATTGGAGGTTATGGTTTCTGCGAAGAGCAATGTTTAAAAGCTTATTTACCCTTTCCTCAAACTCTAAAGTGTTTACAAATGTAAAGGAGAAAGGGAGAATTGACCGAGCGGGTACACCCAAACTCTTCATACTTAAACGCTAAATCTACAACCGGAACCCAAACACGAGTAAAGGACACCAGCCCAACCAGCGGAATGTGCCCCATATGCATACGAGACTGCCCCTTTCTATGCGAAATAAGCCTTTCAGCCTTCCGTGGAAGGGAAGCCCTCTACCCAGTACCATTACAGTTTGGAGCAAGCACGGCTGGCGCATTAAAAGACTTCGGATTAGATTGGTCACATTTCAATATCCAATCCGCCCTTTTCGAAGTTCACGGAATAGAGCCAGACTCTGACCATGCAATCTTCGAAAACGTCAACACCGAAACAACAGTGGGCGGAGTAAAGCTTAAGGTACCAGTAATCGCCGGAGCTTTCGGCTCAACCGAAGTCGCACGTAGAAACTGGGAAGGCCTAGCTATAGGCACAGCTATATCCGGCATATCCCTCATTATAGGTGAAAACGTCTGCGGAATGGATGAAAACTCCATAATAACCAACGGCAAAGTAACCCACTCAGAAGAACTCAAACGAAGGGTAGATTTATACCGAAAGTTCTGGGACGGGGAACATGGCGAAATAGTGGTTCAAACTAATGTTGAAGACCAACGCCTAGGAGTCGACGTTTACGCCCTTTCAAAACTCGAAGTAAACGTTATCGAAAGAAAATGGGGACAGGGCGCCAAGGCTATAGGAGGAGAAGTCAGAATACGAAGACTTGAAAAGGCCATCATGCTCAAGAAAAGAGGTTACATAGTTATACCAGACCCTGAAGATCCTAACATCCAACAAGCCTTTAGAGAAGGAGTTTTCCAATCCTTCGAAAGACATAGCCGAGTAGGAATACCTAAACCAAAAGATTTTGTAGAAGACATAGAATGGTTAAGGCAGCAAGGAGCCAAACGCGTTTACCTCAAAACAGGCGCCTACCGACCATCAGCCGTGGCTTACACCATGAAGATAGCTTCAGAAGCAAAAATAGACGCTGTAACCTTCGACGGAGCAGGCGGTGGAACCGGTATGAGCCCAGTGCCAATGATGGATGAAATGAGCATACCAACTGTCTATCTAGAAAACATGGTTCTCAAATGTGCCCAAATCCTAAAAAGAAAGGGAAGATATGTCCCAGACATCATAATGGCAGGCGGATTCATAAACGAAACCCAAATTTTCAAAGCTATAGCCCTAAGCAACTATGGAAACGGACCTTACGTAAAAGCCGTACTCATGGGAAGATCACCGTTAACAGCCGTCATGAAAGCATCCTATTTCCTAGAACTTGCAGAACAAGGAAAACTGCCACGAAGCTTCAAAGAAAAATACGGAGACAACCCGGAAAAATTCTTCATAAGCATGCCGGAACTCAAGGCAAAATATGGTGAGAGAGTCAAAGAAATCCCCTACGAAGCGGTAGGCTTGTACGGTTATCTGTACGACCGTGTCCGAGTTGGGCTCATGCAATTACTTGCCGGAGCCCGCAAATGGCGACTGAACCTAATAAGTAGGAAGGACTTGATGGCGTTAACCGAGAGAGCCTCAAAAGTAACTGGAATTCCACTAGTAGAAGAAGTAGAGCAAGACGTCATTGAAAGAATACTCGAATAACCCCCCTTCTTCTCATTTTTTCGTACAACTTTTCGTTATTCGTTAGAAGAACTAATTTATTAACACATGTTTTAACTATTTAGCAGACGTTAGAAAAGGAAGAACATACCATGAGCTTTGAGATGTGGACAGAAAAATACCGGCCGAAAAGACTTGATGAAATGGTGAACCAGAAAGAGATAGTAGAACGCCTCAAAAGCTTCGTAAAATCGAGAAATGTGCCACATTGCATTTTCGCTGGACCCCCCGGAACAGGGAAAACTACCGCCGCTTTGTGCTTAGCTAGAGATTTATATGGAGATGCTTATCGCGAACACATAATGGAGCTAAACGCAAGCGACGAACGCGGCATCGATGTGGTTCGTGAAACCGTTAAAACTTTCGCTCGAGTTCGTTCCATAGGGGATGTGCCCTTCAAGATCATGATTCTGGATGAAGCGGACAACATGACCTCGGATGCCCAGCAAGCTTTGAGGCGAACCATGGAACGATACACGGAAACATGCCGTTTCATATTAATTGCCAACTACAGTGGCAAAATCATCGAGCCAATCCAATCTCGATGTGCACCTTTCCGTTTTACGTATTTACCAAAAACGGAACATGACGAATTCTTGAGGCGAATAGCAAAAAACGAGGGGATAACGCTGTTGGATGAAGGGCTGGAAGCTATATTCGAAGTTTGTGGCGGAGACATGCGAAGAGCAATAAACACTCTTCAAGCAGCAGCTTCGTTTGGAAAATCCATAACAGCTGAAATAGTGTACTCCGTAGTGGGAAGAGCGCATCCAGCTGATATACAGCAGATGGTGTTAACTGCCTTAAACGGAGACTTCATCAAAGCCAGGGAGAAACTTCGCGAAATGATACAGAAATACGGTGTAGCTGGAACTGATATCATCCGGCAAATCCACACCGAAATATTTCGCATAAACACTGTTCCAGAACCATGGAAGATAAAGCTAGCAGACACTATAGGCGAAATAGATTTTCGATTAGTCCAAGGCTCCAATGAAGAAGTACAGCTAAGCGCTTTACTAGCGCGATTGGTTGAAGCCGGATATGAAATGAAACAAAAATAGAAAGTTAGAAGGAAAAAAGATGCACACAGCTTGGACAATAAAACACAAGCCTCAGACCTTAGCAGAAGTTGTAGGAAATAAGGACGTCATACAAAAACTGGTGACATGGGTTAAAGCCTGGGATAAAGGTATTCCCAAAAAAAGGGTTGTCTTCATCTACGGCCCGCCTGGAATAGGAAAAACAGTAGCAGTTGAAACATTAGCCAAGGATCTGGACATGGAACTCGCAGAGAAAAATGCAAGTGATTATCGAACTGAAGAAGCTGTAAAAAAGTTTGCAGGTATCGCCTCTCAATACGCAACTTTGTTCGGAAAGAAACGCCTAATTCTCTTCGATGAACTTGATGGAATCACTGGAACACAAGACAGGGGCGGAGTTAAAGCTTTAACCGAGATAATTAAAGTAACACGCTGCCCGCTCGTGTTAATTGCAAATAACGCTTACGACCCAAAGTTTACCACTCTAAGAAACTATTGCCTACTTTTACAGTTCAAAAAACCACCAGCCGGTGAAGTAGCCAAACTTCTGAGAAAAATATGTGCTCGAGAGGGAATTGAGGCTGAAGAGGATGCGCTAAAATTTATTGCTCAACGCTCAGGAGGCGATGTTCGTTCAGCAATAAATGACTTGCAAGCTTTAGCTCAAGGCAAAACAAGGCTAACTTACGAAGATGTTTCTTGGCTTGCCTATCGTGATCGACAGGAAAATATATTCACGATTTTGAGGATGATTTTTTATGCACGAAGCTGCATAAGTGCCAAGCAAGCCGTTGACATGGCTGATGTTGACCCAGACATGCTCTTTGAGTGGATATATGAAAATGTTCCCCGCCATCTGACCCATCCAAGGGACTTGGCAAGGGCTATGAACGCCCTTTCATTGGCTGACGTATACCGTGGGCGAATCCGCTCAACTCGAAACTGGAAATTCACACGATATTTCATGGATTTCATGACAGCCGGTGTAGCGATGGCTAGACGGGAAACCAAGCCTTCGGGATGGACTCCTTTCCGTTTTCCCAAACGCATACAGACTCTTTCAAGAAGCAAAGCCAGTAGAAGACTCGAACTTGAAATTGGGAGGAAAATCAGGCGGAAGTGTCACATATCTTCTTACAGAGCTTCAAAGGAAGTTCTTCCATATATCCGGATTATTTTTGAAAACAATGTAGACATGGCCGTTGAAATAGCTCGTTGGTTAGACCTCAATGCCGGGATGATTAAATACATTGCTGGCGAGGAACAAGCTGAAGCAATAATAAGGCTTCTTGAAGCTTAGTGAATTTTGCTTCCAATCGCTATGTCCTTTTCCGGTTGCAAACAAACTACGTTTCCTTGTTCATCTTCAGCAGCCAAAATCATACATTGTGATTCTACACCCATAAACCTTCGGCGTTCCAAGTTTAGCAGAAAAGCATATTTCTTCCCGACAAGGTCTTCAGGCTTATACCATTGCAACAGGCCAGCGACTGCTTGTCGTTTTCCTGTACCAAAGTCCACTATCATACGGATGAGGTTTCGCGAACCTGGAATCTGTTCAGCCTTCAAAACCTTTCCCACACGCATGTCCAGTTTCTGAAATTCCTTAAAGGAGATCTCCATAGCACTTCACCCCTCACACTCAGAATTATTTTACTTTTATCTTATATTTTCCTTTCTTGACCCGAGCGAATCTTCCAAGTTTTGGGATTCGTATCTTTAGTACTCCATTCTTGTACTTGGCTTGTGCTTTTTCACTCTCAATTTTTCGGGTTGGTAAGGGAATTATCTTGTATAAAACTCCGGCTTTGACTTCTATTTTTCCATCAGAAATCGTTAGATCTATTTCTTCTTTGGTTACATTTGGGAGTTCTATGTAGATTTTGAGGGATCTTTTATCTTCGAAGATATCGACTAGTGGTTCAAAAAACGCTTCATTCTCAAGTATTTCTTTTGGAAACCGCAGTGGAGGATTCTGAGAACGTTTCTTAGCAACAAAGCCTTTAATTCCATGTTTATCGATGGTTTTGATATCCCATTCGTCTCTGGCTGTTTCATGCTCAACCATTCTTTCAATTTCCCTAATCTGTTTAGAAAGTCTTTTTGAAAGCTTCCTATAAAGAGTGTCTAGTTCGCGGATGAAATCGTCAAAATCCTCGAAATCCGAATCGTCTGACATTCGTTTTTCCTCTGCCGTTTCTACATTGTTGAAGCTTTGTATATAAAACGTTTTACTGCATAAAAATGAGAAACAGACTAAAATGTTTTTTAAACATGTGCGTATTTTGAAATATAGGCGTTAAATATGCTTCATGAAGCTATGTTATATGAAAAACTGTCAGATGGTAAGGTGAAATGCAATTTATGTGCAAGAAGATGTGAAATAAAGGATGGAAAGGTAGGATTTTGTCTTGTTCGCAGAAATGAGAAGGGAAGCCTTTACTCCTTAGTTTACGCTAAAGCTTGTTCGGCATGTGTAGATCCGATAACTAAGAAGCCGTTAAGCCATTTCCATCCAGGAGCCCTGGTTATGTCTATAGCCACAGTAGGATGTAACTTTCGATGTCAATTCTGTGACAACTGGATGATAAGCCAACAAAAAGAGATGGAGGGAAGAGAGTTTCCACCCGAAGAAGTGGTGAAGGCCACGCAGAAACATGGTTGTCTAGGCATAAGCTACACTTATACGGAGCCAACCATATTTTTTGAATACGCGTATGATACAGCGAGGCTGGCAAAAAAGGTAGGTCTCTTTAACACCTTTGTAACTAACGGATATATGACTCCTGAAGCCGTAAAAACAATAGCTCCTTACCTCGATGCTGCAACGGTAGACTTCAAGGGAGGCGGAGACCCAAGTTTTTATAAAAAATTCTCTTCCGTCCCTTCTGTTGAACCCATTTACGAATCACTAAAGGAAATGAAGCGAAATGATATACATATCGAGGTCACGAACCTCGTGGTACCAAAAATGGGGGACTCAATTGACCAAATTCGTGAGCTAGCTGAATGGGTACATAACAATCTGGGCGCTGAAACTCCTTTCCACCTATTAAGGTTCCATCCCGACTATCGTATGACAACCATTCCAGCTACCTCTATCGAAACGTTGGAAAAAGCATATGCGGTTTCAAGGGATGCCGGTTTGCACTACGTTTACATAGGCAACGTTCCGGGACATCCATGCGAAAACACATACTGCCCAAGTTGCAGAGAGCTACTGATAAAACGGTATGGCTTTGAAATCACACGATGGAACTTAACCAAAAATATGTGTTGCCCAGTCTGCGGACAACAAATCCCGATAAAGGGTGAACTTCACCCGTCTGGATATGCTTACCCCTATGCCTTATTTTAAATAAGGTACTGACAACTTTATTACTGAAGAAAATGTGGAGGTTTCTTCGCCCTGATGCTGAGGCAGTGTTATACGATAAGAAAGCAAGAACGAGTTTAGCTAGATACTTCAACGTTATGCAAAATGTAAACATCGCGAAATTCCAGTTAGCCAAAAAGCTCCCAGCAGAGTTTAGCGCTGCAGATTCTACTGAAACCCTTTGGAAGCTCCATGATGAATTGATAACAGCTTACTATGAACTGGAAAAACAAGCGGATTTACGTTTAAAACTTGTTGAAGATTTAAGGACTCCTCAAAAGTCTTTTCTTGACTTGAAAATTGAAATCGCCCGCCGAATTCTTGGAAACTGCCATTTCTGTGCACGGCGATGTGGGGTAAATCGTTTGGAAGGGAAACTAGGATTTTGTAAGTGTGGCACTCAAATAGCTGTTTCTAGCTTTTTCGCGCATATGGGCGAAGAACCTGAGTTGGTTCCTTCTGGAACAATCTTTACTCTAGGCTGTACAATGCGTTGTCTTCACTGTCAGAACTGGACAATCTCCCAGTGGATGGAAACTTGTGAATGTTATACGCCTGAAAAACTTGCAGAGGTAATTGAAAGACTTCGCAAAGAGGGATGTAGAAATGTCAATCTTGTAGGTGGAGAGCCCACACCATGGCTTCAACAATGGCTTGAAGCTTTTCGTCACGTTGAAATCAACATTCCCGTAGTTTGGAACTCCAATAGTTATTATAGTGGAGAAACAGCCAAACTCCTTGCAGGTTTCGTTGACGTATATCTCTTAGACTTCAAATATGGTAAAGGAAGTTGCGCTGAACGAATCTCAGAAGCACCAGGATATTGGAAAACATGCACGCGTAACCACTTATATGCTGGAAAGTATGGTGAACTAATAATACGCGTCCTAGTCTTACCTGAACATCTAAAATGCTGCACAAAGCCGATTTTAGAATGGATCGCTGAAAACCTAGGCGAAAATACAAGAACAAATGTTATGTTCCAGTATAGGCCTGAATGGCGAGCCTACGAAGTGCAAGAGCTGCAAAGAAGGCTAACACGTAAAGAAATGGAAGAAGCCATAACCTATGCCAAACAAGCTGGATTAAAGAATTTCATAACTTAACCAAAAACTATTTTCCTACGTTTGCTCACCTTTTGGGTAGACAGCAAAGGAGAAACAAAATGCCCTATTGCCCTGAATGTGGAGGAGAAATGCAATATATAGTTTCCACAAAACATTACGTCTGTAAGAGTTGTGGCTTATCATTAACCAAACAAGAGTTGATAGAACTCAAAATAGCCTTACGACCCGACTTTGAATCTGAGACAGAGCGAAAGCAGAAAGAACGCAAAGAGTATCTTAAATGGTGGCTTAGCAAAAAGAAAAGCTAGAAAAGCCCAGGGAAGTCTTGTGGAAACGTTCTTCCAGACCACAAACTATCGTTATTACCAAAATCTTAACATCACTTTTATTTCTTAAACCCATTCAATAAAGTAGAAGGGAAACCTCCTTGCCTAACCATGTAGAACTCTTATGTATCGGAAATGAACTTCTCATAGGAAAAACTCTAAACACCAATGCGTGGTGGTTAGCCAAACGTATAACCGCGTTAGGCTTAGAAGTGAAACGTATAACAGTTGTAGGCGACAACATAGAAGAAATAGTCAAAGCATTAAAGGAAGCCTTACGACGAAAGCCAAAAATCCTAATCACCACAGGGGGCTTAGGCCCAACTTTCGATGATAAAACCCTTGAGGGAATAGCCAGAGCATTAAACCAGAAACTCGAAATCAACCAAGATGCCTACAAAATGATTGAAGAAAAGTACAGAAGTTATGTCAGAGACGGAAAAATAGACAAATTCGAGTTAACGCCTTATCGGATTAAAATGGCCAAACTTCCAGAAAAGGGCGAACCATTGCCAAACCCAATTGGAACGGCGCCTGGCATACTCTTGAAACATGGAAATACGTATATAGTTGCCTTGCCAGGAGTCCCGCCGGAAATGGAAGCTATATTCAACGAGTCAGTTGCGCCTCTTGTGAGAGAGAAAGCTAAAGGCGTTACCTTCTATGAAATGAGTATCCATGTGAACGGAATCGTTGAGTCGGAAATCGCGCCTTTAATAGATAAAGCGATGCACGACAATCCATACGTTTACATAAAGTCGCATCCAAAGAGCGCTGAGAAAAAACTTCATATAGAGATCCACTTTTCCACAACGGCTAAAGACGCTAATATTGCAAAAAAACGTATAAGCAGAACCCTCATACAAATATCCGAACTCATACAAGCGAAAGGTGGAAAAGTAAAAGTTCCAAAGAAGGCTATATAATTAGAACCCTTTCAGATTTTGAGGAATACTAGTTATTGTTAGTTAGATGTCCCTATCTGTGATTAAATTTTTGGTTTCCAATAACCGAAAACCAGAAATAAACCTTCCAGTTTAACTAATATTCTGGAGAGACCTATGAAGGGTCAGGCCAGTGTAACATATTTTATGATTATAACAATCACAGCGGGGCTTGTACCAGTTCCTTTCACTCAAATGCATATAACACAAACACAAAATTTCTTTGAACAGTTTGGGCCTAGAGTGAAATCTCTACTAATAAAGATTTATGAAAACACTTCAAGAGTCTTCGAAGGTTTAGAAAATGGTGAGGTAGACATTGTAGATCGGAATGTGCCTTCTGAACTTGTCGAGAAATGGTCGAATCCACCATACAATGAAACAATTGCTGTGGAAAAGTATCCTTATGCTGGAGCATATTTCTTGGACATAAACAATAACGAAACAGTCTCTGCCTTCGGAAGTTGGCGTTCACCAACCAGCTATATAGAATTTAGACATGCAATTGCACATTTAGTTAACAAAACAGAGATAGTGATGGAAATTCTCCAAGGGTACGGCTTATCCTTGGATACGCCTGTGATGCCTTGGACGGAATGGTTTAACCCTGAAGCTGACACCCATCCTTACGACCCTGCAGAAGCTGCAGCCATCCTCGACGCCGCGGGATTCATTCAAGGCACAACCCCCAACCCATATTATAATCCATCGAAACCCGGCTCAGCCGAGTATATACGTGTCTATCCGCCGGGTCACGAAAAGACTGGACAAAACCTCGACCCGCTGATTTTTTATGTGCGCCACGACCAAAGAGAGAGAAATCAGACAGGTTATATGATTCGAGATGAACTGCTAAGCATGGGAATTCCTGTGGAAATACCTGGACCAGTAGGTATACAACAAATTATTGAAAAGGTAATGATATCGCGTGAATATCACCTTTACACTGGTGGATGGAGGTTAACAGTTAACCCAGATTACATGTACGCCTTATATCATTCTGGAATGTACTGGTCCCCGGGCTTTTCATATAATTACAATCATATAAACGATGAAGAGTTAGACTATTGGCTTGAAATGCTTTATACAGCTAAGGACAAAGAAACAGCGTTAAATGCAAGTTTCAACGCACAACGTAGACTTGCTGAAATAGCCGGAGTCGTTCCGTTGTGGTGCCCATTATACGCCAAGGCATGCAATAGAGTCAGCGAAAGAGCACCGCTCGGCTGGGATGGCATAATAAATCATAATATGGATGGGGTGGATGGCTGGTGGACTTTTCTTAATGCACATCCGATGGGTCAAGAGCAAGGTGGAACTATGGTTTACGGCTTCAGTAGTGACATCGTAAGACTTAACCCTGTTTACTCCGAATTCTTTACAGACTGGCAAGTTCTTGACAAAGTATACGAGTCGCTTCTAAAATATGATCCGTACTTCAATTCTTACATTCCATGGCTTGTTAAAGGGTGGCAGGTAAAACATTACGAAACGGAAAATTCAGGGTGGACTGTGACGTTTAATTTGCGTGAAAACATTTACTGGCATGATGGTATGCCTTTCACATCAGAGGACGTTAAATTTACCATGGAGTTCTTTGCAGAAGTACCAAATCAATTACCAATATGGTGTCCTTGGCTTCGGCCATTCGTGGATATAGACACGCCAGATCCCTATACTGTAATATTTCATATAGACGAGGATATCTTTAGTCTCTGGTGGATTTATGACATTGGCAGTGTAATAATCCTCCCAAAACACGTCTGGGAAGATATACCTCCAGAAGAATTAAGTGGGTTTGCTCCTGACCCTAACCTAATAGGAACTGGGCCCTACAGGTTCGTTGAATATGTGGAGGGCAGCCATATTTTGCTCAAAGCCAACGATGAGTATTTCAAATATTGCCCAATACAAACTGAAATACGAGTTGGAAATCACTCATCTTGGAACACTTCCATTAATTATACTGTTTCGATTACTAACGCTTTTTCTGATAGATATGTGGAAACTACTGTTTCAGTATATTTCAACGAAACATGTATTGATACACAAACTTTAACGATGCCTCCACTCTCCAGCATAGAACTTGGGCCTTACAACATTGCCCCACTGCAATACGGGTTTTACAAAATAAAAGTAGAACATTCAGCGGACGGGTATCTAAACAGGAGTTGTGTTGCAACATTCCAGTTTTGGGTAACGATACGAGAAGATATAACAAGGGATTATAAAGTTGACATAGTAGATGTGGCTTTAGCTGCCTTAGCGTTTGGAAGTTCACCGGGAAGCCCGCGGTGGAACATATTAGCTGACGTCGATGGCGACTGGAAAATTGACATACTTGACGTAGCTGACATAGCTAGCAAATTTGGCTGGTCAGAATAAAACTTTTCATCCCTCCATTTTTTAGGAATAGGATAAAAGTTTATTTTAACAGCTAAGACACCTATTAAAAATCTTTAATAGCCAAAGAAAAAGGGGGAAAATTGAAATGTTTATCGTTTTTGTGATAGGAATGGCGGGGTCTGGAAAATCCATGCTTACTTCAGCTTTTTGTGAGTGGCTTAAAATGTCAAAGCAAAACGTAATTACAGTAAATCTTGACCCTGGAGCTTTCAAGCTTCCCTATACACCAGATATTGATGTGCGGGATTATGTGCGAGTTGAAAATATAATGGAAAAATACAATTTAGGTCCAAATGGTGCCTTGATAATGGCTGCTGATTTGATAGCGGATGAGGTAGAGCGCCTCTCAGAGGAGATTGAGGATTTAAATCCTGATATGGTTCTAATTGACACTCCAGGGCAGATGGAGCTTTTTGCCTTTCGAGCCAGTGGACCGTATATGGTTCACGAGTTAGCTCCTAAAGAACCTAAAGCATTGGTTTACCTTTTTGACTGCGCCTTTTCTTCTAATCCGTTGAACTACATTTCGAATCTCTTCTTGTCAGCAGCAGTATATAATCGGTTTTTTGTTCCCCAAGTGCATGTTCTCTCAAAATGCGATCTTATTCCCGAAGAAGAGGTGAACAGAATCGTAGACTGGTCTGCAAAACCTAGGGCTTTGGAAGAAGCTATAGAGGAAAAGTTGAATGGGATCAAACGTTTGTTAGGTAGAAACATGATGCGCGCTATATATCAGCTTGGACTCCGCTTTCTTTTGATTCCCATCTCAGCGAAGACTAATGAAGGATTGATAAACCTAAACATGGCTTTAGAAAGAAGCCTAGCGGGAGGGGACAAATACACCTACTAGACTTTTAGCAATCGTTAAGTAATGTCCAAGCAGCTGCGAGAGCTCCGTACTCAGCCTTTTCTTGAGAGTCAGCATATCCTATGATTATAACATCACTTTCTTCGGGAACAAGAAGCCGTATTATTTGCTCATGCGCTTCAGGAAAAGCTTCAGCCACATCTTCACTTACACCGGGAATAACAAGCTTTCCGTTAGTGTAAATGAGAGTTACCGCACCTCTAGCACCATAAAGTATGGCGGCGTCTCGTTGCTCCATCCCGGTCTTAACCATGTCTTTATGGTTTTTAACAAGTAATGCAACATTATGTTTTGCCAATGTTAACTCATTATTTTCAAGACAAACTTTTCTCTTAAAAACTGACCGATACTGTTTCCAAAGTTTTCGCCCCTTTTCCGTAAGCTTACAGCCAGTCCTCGAAGTTGTGATTATTTGAGCTTCTTTAAGACGACCCAGCAAGGTTCTTGTGGCGCCTTCACCAAGTTTAAGTTTTTCCGAGAGCTTTAGACGACCAAAAGACTTCTCTGCAATTAACTCTAAAGCTCGTAATAGATGAAAAATGGAGAAGGACGGAGCTGGCCCAGGAGCCTTTTCCATAAGTATCTTTTCCAGTCTTTCCTTAATTTTCATGCCAGTTCACTGCTGGTTAAAATATCTAGAAGAAGTTTTGTAATTAGATTTTCTGTTAATAGAAGAAATTTTGGAAATTTTGCTGTTTACTATTTTCTAATACAGTATTCTTTGACTATCCCAGCGGTTAAGGCGATTAACCCCACTGTTAACAAGTATAGCAGTGGAAATATGAAGATGGACAATAGCTGTTCGTATTGAATTCCTTGAGGCATTTGGGGAGTAAAGAAGAGAGTTATCCATAATATAACGAAAGTACCGATACATCCGATCCCTAGTCCCACTGACAGCCCATGAATAAAGCCTGTTCGATCTCTTGGGAGATTTGGTTGCTGCTGTGGTTTTTCCTCTTCCTCTTTCTGCGCTTGTTCTTCTTCCACTATTAATGTTTGCTCGAACATCGGTTCTTCTATTTCTTCAGCAGGCTCCATTAGTTCTCGCCTCTTAAGCGTTTTTCTCTATTTTAGCTGAGTTAATAAAACTATTCAATTAAGGATTCTAATTCAGAATACAGATTTCTGCTAAACTTTTTCCCTATTTCATATTTAAAGGCTCACCCATAAACCTTCGAGGCAAGCTGGTCCACTGCTGCTTTCACTTTGTTCCATTCATCAACACTTCTTATATGGAATTTATGTTTACGCTTCCATGTTCCATCTCTGAGCCACCACAAATACATAGCTATGGAACGTTTTCCGTAAGACTCAACCACAACCACGGCTTCCCACCACTTGTCGTTCTTAAAGATGGTGACATAGTCAACTACTTTATAAAAGTCAGAAAGAGGTAACTTCTCGCTCATATATATACTCACGCTCCCTTCCAACACTTGCTTGGGTTAAGCTTTTAAAGTTTTGACAAATAAAGATTTAAAAACAGAAACTTCCATTTTCCATAACTTTCCTCATAGAACCATCCCTTTTTAATACTTTAACAGTTGGGCGGGACATAAGCAGGTCCACATGGTTTTTAGACGGATTCCTGCCTCTAGGCATATCGAGGTTATTACCGAAAGCCACATGCACAGTTCCAAGCATCTTTTCAGCTTCCAAAAACTCCTTTGCAAATCTTGCTTTCGGATTCACTCCAAAAGCGAACTCACCGACTATGCTTGACCACTCAATCTGTGCCAAACACTTTTTTCAGCTTTCCAACTACTTCCTCGTTCTCAGATAAAACCTTCTTAACCCTTCCATCATGCACCTCAATTGTTACTGGTTCGTCTATTGAGCCTATACCGCCTATTGCCATGTCACATACTAGCGTTCCCCTTAAAGAGTTCTCTATCGGAGCCACTATTACCTCTCCTGTTGGGAGGTTCATCCATTTCATCGTTTCCCAATCCAGTTGAGTGTCTGTGAAAAATGGACGATTTTCTACTTTTAGGCGTAGGTTGGTTCCAGAAGGCGTTGATACTTCAATCTTAACTGTATTAGTTAGGGCATGTATTAGCTTGTTGGCGAAAGTTTGCATATTCCGATGTTCTTCTATTGTTAGCGCTAAGGCTCCCTTTGTAAGCATGTCCAAGGTTACACCTGGACAATGTCCCAGACGAGCCCTCTTGCCACGAGTTTCGAGGTGAATTAACTCTATCCTGAAAGGAGTCTCCTCACCTATTCCTCGGAGCAAATTTATATAAACGTCGGGAAAACGCCCAGTTATTATCTCTAAGATTTGGGATGGAACCCTTTTTCGAATATTGCCCGCTGTTTCAAGCAGTAGAACCCTTGTCCATAAACCAGTTTCTAAAGCTCCCTCGGCAAAGGCTTCACCTATTTCCCGTTTTTCTTCATCGCAAATTAACAGTAATTTTTCTCCTGGAACAGCCCCTAAAACACATTTCAAAGCGTTTGCTGCTGCCTCGCTTGGCTTCATGCGGATTCTTCCCTCAAAGAATTGATAACGCTTAATTGTTAAAACACTTTTGAAGCGTTTAACTAGGGTATGAAAAGTAGCAAGTAAGAAGCTGCATATAGGGAAAGAAATAAGCCACCGGCTTTTTTATCTAACTTTCTTCTCCACACGAGAACTAACAAAACTATAATGGAAGCTAAGAGCGCGTAGTTGCCAGTGATTCTTGCGAGTTCACCTTGGATTCTTGTTGGAAACAGCATTTGCCCTATACCTATTGAAAGACTAGCATCAACCACGCAGCTTCCTATTATATCACCTATAGCGAGGTCATACTCCTTTTTACGAATAGCTGACAAATCCACCACAAGTTCAGGAAGTGATGTTCCAATGGATGCTAAGAAAAAGCTGATTATATATTCATGAACGTTTAGAAAAGCCGAGAGAGAGATGATGGATTGAACCAATAGGTAAGCGCCCAATGCTACGCCTATGAAGCCTAGAATCGCCATTAAGATGTGGTATAAACGCTTTGTTGGAATAACCTCTCTGTGTTTTTTGGGTATTGCACGGGAAGAAAGAAACATAAATAACCCCCAACTTATGACTAAGAACAGCCCATCCAAATGAGTGAAATATCCTTTCTCAACTATGGAAACAGAAAGCATAATTGCTAAGATTTGGCAGGACCCTACAACAGCCACTTCTTTTCTTTTCAAACGCAGAATTCCGCCAATGAAAGCTAAAATTCCGGGAACTAAAGTTATCTGCGTTAAAACCGACCCTAAAGAGTCTCCAACATCAATATCACCGTGCCCCAAGGCGCATGACGTTATCGAATTAGCTATTTCTGGAAGATCGGTACCCAAAGAAACAAGCAGAAAACCTATGAGGAATGGCGACATTCCTATAGCTTTAGCTAATGTAATGGAATGTTCTACGGCTTTATCACTCGAAAAAGTCAGAAGCCCCATTCCGCCAACGAACGCCACAATAGCAACTGCTATGCTCAAAACCACTGCAAAACACCTTTCTATAATAAGACTTAGTACGCACTTATAAGTGCTAATAACTTATAATTTTAAGTTCTGAAGAAGAAGGCTTTAAGAAAATTCGAGGTCACCGATGAGAGGAATTCTCATGTTATTATGTAGTAGTTTACAAAATCTAAAAGATAATGGCTTATAAACAAGGGGACGTATTTTAAAAATGTAGAATGGATCCTTAAATTAATCGAGGGGAATAAATGCGGTTAAAATTGATCAGTAAGTTTATGTTATTTCTCATTTTCACTAGTATGTTAAGCGGCTTTTTTGATGTAAAAGGGCTGTTGACGAAAAACTTTGAAGCAGAGAATCTGGATGCCACGCGGAATCAACTATCCTTTTCAAATAATACTTGGAGAAACAATAAGGAAAATATTGAGGATTTCAATCAGACTGCGTATAAAAATAAATGGATTGATTCTTTATTTTTTGACAGTAACATTACCAGGGTTATTGTGGGAATTGATAAAGAGAGACCTGAAAGTTACGTTGAGGTGAATAGGCTAGTAAACAAGCATAATGCACGTATTGTAAATACTGTTAAGATTAATGGGCAAATAATTGCCGCTGTAGTTGAAGTCCCAACTCGTTCTACCTCTGCCTTCATGCGTGATGTGCGGACAGCTGAGATAACAAGATACATTGAACCTAACATGAGATTTCAAGCAAGTTTCATCCCAAATGATCCTTACTGGAGCATCCAATGGGCACCTAAAAAGATAGAAGCAGATTGGGCATGGGACGTAACGATGGGTAATTCCTCTATTCTGGTAGCAGTCGTTGACACCGGAATTAATTACCTTCATGAGGACTTAGTGGATAATTATATTGCATTGGGATATGACTGGGTAAACAATGACTCGGATCCTATGGATGATCATGGACATGGAACCCATTGCGCAGGGATAATTGCCGCGGCCATCAATAACAGCATTGGAATAGCTGGATTGGCGCAAGTAAGTATAATGGCGGAGAAAGGTTTGGATCCGTTGGGTTATGGATATGCCGACTGGCTTGCTAACGCTATTATTCACGCAGTGGATCAAGGCGCTGATATAATAAGCATGAGTTGGGGAGGATATGGTCACAGTCAACTTATCTACGAAGCAATACAATACGCTTATAATGCTGGCGTTATACTAATCGCAGCTGCCGGGAATGATGGTACTAGCCTAAAAATTTACCCTGCAGCCTACGATGAAGTAATCGCCGTAACGGCAACAGATAATTACGATCAGAGGGCTGGGTGGTCAAGTTTTGGCGATTGGGTTGAACTAGCAGCACCGGGCGTAGATATTTACTCCACTGTTCCTTGGGGATACGAGTCTTGGAGCGGCACTTCCATGGCAGCTCCCCATGTAGCAGGAATAGCAGCCCTGATTTTAAGCCAATTTCCAAATTCAAGTCAAGACTGGCTTCGACTGCGGTTGAGGTACACCGCGGATGATTTAGGAGATCCCGGATTTGATGTATACTATGGATATGGAAGGGTTAATGCGAGAAGGGCCGTCGAGGAAACAATGCCAACTCATGAGCTTATTCTTATGGAATTAGAAACTCCACCTTACGCAGAACCTAACACACAAGCTTCTATTAATGTCACACTAATCAATTTTGGAGCGGAAAGCGAAAGCAACGTAACAATAAAGTTAATGGCAAATGGAAGTATTGTTGATTTAGTTACATTAGGCCTCCTAGCAAGCTATGCAACAGCAAAAGTTAGCTGTTTTTGGACTCCGACAACTGAGGGATGGTATAACGTCACAGCTTACATAACTCCTGTTACAGGCGAGGAAAATATCGAAAACAATGTTATGTCAACATACATTTACGTGGGAACTCCGGTTAAGGCGTTTGTTCTTCGATCGGCGGGTAACGTGATTCCAGACATTGTGGCTAACTGGCAAGTGTTAAACACAGAGTGGTATAAGTTTGGGGATACTATGATATACATTGATTATACGACCTTGGACAAGGAGTTCATCACGTACGAGGATATTAATGCCACAGGGGCAGATGTGCTCATTATCTCATGTGCATGTGATCCATATTTATGGCAGCTCATGGACTCCGAAATTGAAGCAATTAAGCGATACGTGTATGAGGGGCATGAGCTGATAGCAACTTCTGGGACCTTTTTCTACATGGTTCCAAACAATAACAAGCTGGCACCGTTATTTGGACTTAATGAAACCACCATGTGGGATGCAACATTGACTGACTTACTGCATCTGCTTGATACCACCCATCCGATATTCTATAATGTGCCAAACCCGTTTGTGTTCGCAGATGTAGGTACAGCCGTTCCCTTTGATTGGCAGTGGGATTCAAATGAGCTAATTGGAGGACAATATGCCGCGATTGGCCATTTCGAAGAGAGCGCGATCGTCACTTATCGCGGGCTCGTATACTTAAGCCCACTTTTAGAGATAATCCCTGCCTATTACCAGCATCATCTACAACTGCTTTATAATTCAATTGTTTGGTCACGTTACAGAAAACCAGCCCACGACCTCGAAGTTTCTCTGGAATGCCCCACCTATCCCGATCCTGGAGAAACTGTTTGGATAAATGCTACTGTGCAAAACATAGGGCTAAGCAATGAAACTAACGTAGACTTGTTTATCTTAATTAACGACGAAAAAGTTGTTGGATTGGAAAACTTTACACTGAACTCAGGCGAGGCTATAACTCTTTCCTATAACTGGACAGCAAACGAAGGGACATACAACATAACAGCGTATTCTCCACCAGTTCGCGGCGAATACGGAACCTTCAACAATCGGAAAACAGTTCATTGTAGAGTTACATATATTCCTGTAATCGGGTTTATAGAAACTCATGGCGAAGAGTTACACAATGAAGACCTTAAAAGGTATTATGAAAACCTAGGCTATTTTGTAAATACAATTCATGAAATGTTAACGCCGAAACTGCTGAAAAATTATGACCTTCTTGTGGTTGGTGAGGATTGGTACAATATCCCTTGGGTTAATTCAGAAATAAAAGCGGTTCATGACTTTATTGCCTCAGGTAGGGGATTTGTTGCCATTGGAGATCAATTGTCCTCATCAATACAAGAGATACTTAGCGGATATGGCATAACTTACACTGGTTTTTGGGGAGCTGGAGGCCCTTCCGACAATTTCGACCGCTTACACCCAATAATGCATGGTGTAGATTATATTTATGCTGGACACCCCGTTAACTCGTTACAGGTTAATCCCCCGGGATATTGGATTGCAAGTGATGCTAGGAACGAATACACAATTATCGCAGGAGCGGAAGCTGGGGGAGAAGTTCTTTGCCTTTCAGATGACTTTGCCGCTTATCTATACAATTCTGACAATGAAAAAATGTTCAAGAACATTGTAGAATGGATGGGAGTAAAGTACGAACATGAACTCAGTGCATATCTAGACTGTGTTAAGTTCGCTGAACCCGGCGAGTTGGTTTTCTTAAATGTAACTGTTTCTAATCGTGGTAAAAAGAATGAAACAAATCTTGAACTGCAGATATGGATTAACAATACCATGGTCGAAAATGTTATAATTTACGAATTGTTAGCCAACGCTCATTATACTTTGAACTATCAATGGACTCCTACGATTAAAGGAATCTACAACATCACTGTATACATTTTACCGGTTTTAGGAGAAAACTACATCCAAAACAATAAAGACACATGTTTTGTGAGAGTTGAAAGCTTACCGGATATTCTAATAGTTTCCGATGATGATGCAGGGGCTTATATCCGAGGAACCAGCTTGCCGGAGTTTGAGTTGGTTTTAACATCGGCAGGATACGAATATTTTGTATGGGACGAATCATCAATGGAAAATCCATCGCTAGACTTTCTAACCAGGTTTAAGGTTGTTATATGGACCTGTGGGGATTATCGGAGTTGGGCGGTTGACCCATTGGACGCAGCAACATTGGAACAATACCTTGCCCAAGGGGGAACCCTACTGCTTGAAGGGGAGGATATAGGATTTGATCATAATTATGACAGTTTCATGTTTAATGTAGCGCATGCGCTCTACGATGTTGATGATACGGGATCTTTAGGATTAATGGTGACAGATCCCACTCATCAAGTAACAGCTGGACTACCAACTAACTTTTACTGGTTGACAGACCCGCCTCTCGAGGACGGAGTCTTCCCCATAAACGGGGGGAAAGAAGTCATCCGATATTCCGGGACGAGTTGGACAGCGGTGACAGTGTTTGATGGAACAGGAATCAATTATGGCTCCGTGGTATACTACGCGTTCCCAATCTATTGTGTAAGTGAAAAAGAAAGAAGCATACTAGTGGTAAACAGCGTGGAATGGCTTCTTGCCACAAAAATAAAACACGACATAGCAATTCTCAACCTAACAGTTTATCCAACTCAAGTTTACGTTGGACAGACAGTAAACATTAATTTAACCGTGACAAATAAAGGGAAAGTTACCGAAAGCTTCACCGTTCAAGTATATTATGAGAATGCAACTGCAAACTCAACGGCTTCCTTGATCGAGGGACATAATATACCTCCGCCTAACGCCATGTGGATCGCGCCTTCGACCCTAAGTTTAGCCAATTATTCGATAGGAGATAGATTCAACGTTACAGTCTGGGTCAACCTTAACATATCAAGCTTTGGCTGGCAATTCAAGATTGTTTACGATAAGACTGTGCTAAACGCTGTAAGATGTGAATATACCGGCTTGAAGAGTCAAAGCCAGTTCTTCCAAGGATTACCGACAATGCCGTTTCAACCGACCTTCGGAGAGTTAAATGAAACATACGCTTATGTGATGCATGGAGAAACGCTACTAGGCGCGGTTGAAAGAAAACCAGGATATGGAAGCCTTTCATGGATAGAATTTGAAATAGTGAATATACCCGTTAAGCCCTATGAAGGAATTCTTGAGCTGGAAGAAGAAGACACTATGGTTATTGACCCCGCATTGCAGAAAATCTCACTAGTGCGGTATTCAAGTGTTTACCATTTTGGGCTTGTATCTTCGCCGTTAATCGGCGAAAGACAAGTTCAACTGCTTCCCGAGACAAACGCAACCTTAACATTTACATGGAACACTACTGGATTATTGCTCGGAAACTACACCATCAAAGCGGTTGCAGGACCAGTTCCAGGCGAGACAAACATTGAAGACAACACTTTTGTGAATGGGGCAGTTGAAATTTTATGGGAACATGATGTTGCAGTAATTGAGGTTTCATCGCTTCAGACATGGATTTACGAAGGGCAAGACGCATTCTTTAATGTCACAGTTCGAAACAAAGGAGACTTCGTTGAAAACGTCACACTTACTCTATACTACAATATTAATACTGACCAAATAATCGACACAATGATCGTGAGGAACCTACTTCCGGAGGAAACTAGAACCGTTACAGTAGTCTGGAATACGATAGGCGTGCCACCTTGCACTAACTACACGATAACCGCTGTTGTAATGATCGATGGACCTGATAACAAAATGGAAGACAATATCTTAGTTGATGGCGCAGTGAAAATTAGAATTGCTGGAGACATAACAGCGGATGGAAAAGTCGACATAACAGATATAGCCATTATAGGTCATGCCTTCGGCGCCTATCCAGGACACCCAAGATGGATTCCTGAAGCAGACATAAATGGAGATGGAAAAATAGAGATAGTGGACATGGTGTTAGCGGCGGTTAACTATGGAAAATGCTAACAGAAAAGCCGCATCCTTCTTTCTTTAAAAAAGGAATTAGCATATAGGTATTTTGCCTTCTGCCAGGTCTTTGCAGAACTTGTCTATGTCCTCCAGTTCATGATCGATTACTTCAGTTATGTCCTTCTTTACGCTTTCAAAAGAATTACCCTTTTTCATTATGACTTGTGCTGCAGCTATTGCTGGCTGATCTATTGGCTGCCCTATTCGGCTTAGAAGCCAAATGTAGACCTCCTCGATTTCCGGAACATTTCGGCATACTTGGTCAGCTATTCTATGCGTTAACAGATTGTAGATTTTTCCAACATGGCTCACAGGGTTCTTCCCAGCCGCCGCTTCGGAGCACACTGGCCTATTAAGGGGGATTACACCGTTTACACGGTTCCCTCTACCGACTTGCCCTGAGTCTCCACTTTCTGCACTTGTGCCTAAAACGGTCAGGTATACACCGTTTATTCCCCTTCCTTCCACATCTAAAGTGTTCAAGCCAAGGGTTACATCTTCGAAGTTTGTGTTTTCCTTTACAAATCCTAAAATTTCTTGGTAGACCTCTTCTTTCTTCCGGAAATAGTCCGTTTCACTAGAGATATATCTGTCAACAAAAGCCATAGAAACTGTTAAGTGCAAATGGTTATTTTTTCGCAACCCCATGACTTTTACATCTTCGCCTGTTTCAGGGAAATTACGTTTAAATTCAGGAGAGTTCAGATATTTTTCAAGAGATAGAACAATTTTCTCTGTTCTTGTCAAAGGCGCATATCCTACGGCGGCTGATGTATCGTTGGCGCCTAAAACTCTTCCTTTTCGTCGAAAGATATCGACAAGTTCGGGTGATCCCGGCTTAAGTTCAATCTGATATTTAACATGCTCTTCAGGGTCTACAAAACGGAGTTTCTCCGCGAACCATTCTTTTGCAGCTTTGACTGCTATGGCTTCCACGTCTATTGTTATTCCGTCGACCTCTGAAGTTGCTCTGTCGCCCACAATTAGAAGCATAGGCTCCTTTACGACGCCTCCACCAAAACGAAGCGTTGTGTTTCCAGCAACTAACAAGGATTTATCGGCGTTATGATGCATTATTGCGCCAACTTTTTTCATGTATTCTCGGCTTAGGTTTACAGAAACTCTGTCCATTACTGCATCGCAGATGTAATCGGGGTGCCCCAAACCCTTTCTCTCAACTATTTCAAGTTTCTGCAGCTCTAAGGGGGTTTGGTTAAGATTTTCTACCGTTATATTTCGCATGTTCCATTCAACTCTCTATGAGTTTTATGACTATAAACGCGTAACAAATATATATTTTACGATATTAAAAAGGAAGTGAAAATAACTGGTGGTTATAATGATAATAACAGGCGAAATGCTCAAAAGACTAAGGATAGACGCTGGACTAACACAAACAGAGCTAGCCCGTTTGGTTGGAGTTTCACAGGCACACATTGCCAAAATTGAACAGGGAAAGGTAGACCCAAGGCTCTCAACAATCAACCGCATCCTCCAAGTTCTAACTCGCACCGAAGCAAGAACATGCAAAGACGTAATGACACGTGACGTGATTTTCGCTAGGCCCCAAGACAAGATAATTGAGATAAGCGAAAAAATGGTTAAACACGACGTTTCGCAAATTCCAGTGATAGATGGAAGCCGAGTTGTAGGCACGGTAACCGAGGAAGCCATAATACGGCGTTTAAGCTCAGACCTACCTAACCAAACAGCAGAAAAGGTAATGACTTCGCCACTGCCAATAGTGGAGGAGGATACAGATATAGAAGAGGTACGCACCCTTCTTAAAAAGAATCAAGGAGTCCTTATAACTAAAAGTGGAAAGATAATTGGAATAATAACGCGTTCCGACCTCCTTAAGGCATTATGTAAACTCTCAAAAACCTAACACCCGACGAACCATAACAGGCTAACTTGCAAATCAAAATGAAGAGGATAAACCATGGAGAGAATAATAGAAATATATCAGGTAAATGCCGACGATTATTAGGATGATTCCACCTATTTTCTGAACCAATAGGGTAATCTCCGCAATTTTTGAAAGTGTCGCTTCCTTTGCTAGAGCAACTAAAACGGTAATGAGAATCAAAGGCACCCCCATTCCAGCAGCGTAAACCATGAAGGTAACTATGCCACTAATGAAGCCTCCACTGGTAATTGCCCAGAACAATACGGCAAAAAAGATTGGCGCTGAACAGCTGAGGGCAGCTAAACCATAAACAACACCGTAAAGGAAAATGCCGAAGATGCCCTTTCGTTTTGGAGCTTTTAATGGCAGAAAAAATGAGAGGAAACGAGGCTCAGCCAGCATGCCAACGCCTAAGAAAATTATGACTACTCCTGCTACAAGTTCAAACAAGGGAATGTAAGGATTTACAACGCTGCCGAAGAGAGAAGAAATTGCTCCGATCACAGAAAACACTGTAATCAAGCCCAGAGCACATGCAATTCCACTGGGAATAGCCTTCTCCAGAGAAGAGGTAGTGCCCATGTAATAGGAGATGTAGCCAGGAAGCATTGGAAAACCACAAGGAGAAAAGAGCGTTAATATACCAGAGGTGAAGACAAATATGAAACCAGAAAGATCAAAAGACACATTTTCGGCCTCCAACTACTTTAACTAAGTTCTCTTTTCGATTTAACTCTTAAGAAGCTGATTGATTTGCTGGGTTAAAAGAGAAGCAGTTACCACTCCGACATAGGTAAACCTAATGTAACCATCTTGGTCGATAACAACAGTTTTGGGGATACCACTAACCTGATAAATGCTGAGGAGGTTTGCAGTGTCCCTAGCCCATATCCAAGTTGCATATGGAAACTCTTGAGCGAACGACCGCAAAGTCTCTTCAGACTCCCGAGGGTCAATATCAATGGACATTAAAACAATTTCGTCCTTGTATTCTTCCCATACAGTTTCATAATGAGACATTTGGAGTCTACATGCCCCGCACCACGTAGCTATAAAATCTATTACCACAACCTTGCCCCGATAGTCGCTTAGACTAAAAACGTTTCCCTCTAAATCAGTTAAAGTGAAGTTAGGAGCTAGAACCCCAAGAGACTCTTGTTCAGCCGTCTCTGGAGTTTCATTTAGACTTCTTAATTGATAAGTGTACCAGCCAGCCACTATGGCTAAAGCAAGAATACTTAATATTACTACTATGTTAATGAGTCTCCTTCGTTTCTCTACTTTAGCGGGTTTCTTTATACCTGTAGAGTCTCCATCAACAAGTTTTATATTTCTACTCATTTTCAACTAACTATTCCAGCCTATTTCGCTCATCAACTACTTACAGCTTTATAAAGGGAATTATTTAAAGAAATGGAAACAAAACAAATCACCAATGCATAACTAGCTAATCGATTCTTTCCATGAGTTCACATGAACTGAGTTAAACATTTTGTATAAACAAATTATATAAACTCCTAGGGGGGAGGGGCCCCCAAGCCTACAAGTGTATGAGAAACAAGTGACCTCAGCGAATGGAGCCATGTGACGGAAAAGCCCCAATCATCAATATCCATATGGGGTAGCCATGCTAATTCTCTCCACAGAAGCTGAGCTGCTACTTGAAAGCCATTATAATACCATACCAACGTAGCACCACACCAACGCCACAAATGGGAAGTGCGACGATAGCAACCTTTTTATTCATGGAATATCCGTTCGCGAAAGTTCCTTGTAAGATTTGTAGCTGAAGTATATGCAGGCCAATCCATTCAAGACAAATGAACCCTCTTTTACGACGCTTATTGGATTGGAGAAACTGTACCATGGAGGGCTACCTGGGCTCGCAAAGAGTCCAATTAAACCAAGAACTAAGACAATTATTCCTATGATGAAAACTAGCTTAATTTTTTTGAGATAGAATGGAATCAGTATCCAAGCGATGATGGTCATTATTGCAAATACCGTTAAGGCAGAAGGTGACTGTAGACCCATTCTAATGGCTATCTCAAGGGATATAAGCGCCCAGAGCGCAGCAAAGAGGAAAGTGGCTATAGCACTTTTTTGATTCGAAGTATAGGAAGAAAACAAAATCTCATCTCCTTTGAAGAAGCTTTGCGACCTCGCCCCCGATTTGTTCAAACATTTTTTCCGTACCTTCTTCGAGAGGGCCCTCTCTTCCTTGCACTATTTTCATTCTTTTCTCAATTCTTTTGGCTGCACTGTTCAAGTCAAATCTATTGAAACGGGATTGCACTCTAGTATCGAAACAAAACCCTTTTTTACCGCTAATATCAATGGTTTTTAACTCTTCAAGAAATTCTTTCATTGGTTCAGATATACCAAGTCTATGGGTGGGACCGCCAATTGCGAGAAAATCGTATTCAACCAGTTTATCGATAACGACTTCATCTACTCTGACGCAGTCAACCTTAATCCCTTGCTTCGCCATACCCTGTGCAAAGGCTCTGGCTATCCTTTCTGTATTGCCAAACATTGAGTCACAAATTACTACTGCCTTTTTCATTTCACCCATCTCCATTATATCTCCTTTGCAAGTGTGCTTACAATCTGAGGACCTTTGTTACATAGATTCTCACAAAAATAAAGCCAAATACAAGGGCTATGACAACAAGAATTATCGTGCTTATGGGCACAAAAGAACAATGCGATCTGTATCCTAGCATATTTACTTTACTTACAGACGAATCCGGAACAACAGTAATCACCGCAGATACAACAGATGCAACGAAACCCGCAAGCACTATTAAAAACAATAAAAATTTCAAAAACCATGTAATAATCTTCTTCAGATTCATCATTCAACACTTCCACATATAACATATTGCTTTCATTATCGCTGGCTCCTGTACCTTCCTTTTTGAAGCAATTTTCTCAACTCTTCCTTCTTCAAGTCTATTCTTAGGATTCCGTTGATTCCCTTTATCTCGAGCATGACTCCTTCGATGAAGTTTAACTCCTCTAGTTCGCCAAGGAAACCCTCGATCAACACCCTATCCTCGACATCGTTTGACATCGCAACACGCTTAATGTAAGCCCTAGACTTCAATTCAATAGAGAACATATGTTCAACCTCCTTTTTAGATCTGATTGACATCTTCTTTTCCTCTTTCTGAAAAACAATGTAACGCTCAGTCAGATTAACCTATTTTAAGAACCAAGCGTAGACTTTAGTAATAGTCCTAAAACTTCAGTATTGATGCTAAAGAAGTGAGAAGACATGGATAGGTTATCAAAGCTACTATTTGAATTGTCTAGCAGCGAGAGAATAAATATTATGTCAGAAATCCAGAAGCAGAGGCTGAAGTTGTCGCACATATCTAAGAGACTGGATATGACCGTTACAGAAGCATCGAGACACTTGCAAAGACTAAGCGAAGCTAAATTAGTAGAGAAGGATGTTGAAGGCTTATACAAGCTTACACCATTTGGCGAGCTTACTTTGTCCTTGCTTCCAAGCTTCGATTTCATCTCAAAACACAGAGACTACTTCACCACTCACACCATATCGCACTTGCCTCACGAATTCATAAATAGAATCGGCGACCTCTTGAATTGCACATTCACGGATGACGTCATGGTCGCATTCCACAGCGTGGAGAACCTCATTCAGGCGGCACAAGAATACGTATGGATTCTCTCCAACCAAGTACTCATGAGCACCCTACCTTTCCTAGAGGAGGCAGTCAAACGAGGGGTCAAGTTTAGGCTAATATTGCCGAAAGACATGACTCCTCCACCAGGTTTTAAGCCTATACCTGCAATCCCTCTCATCCAGAGGAGGACATTACAGAAAGTTGATGTAATCATAGCAATGTCTGAGAAGCAAGCTCGTGTCGCCTTCCCAACTACAGATAAAAGCATGGACCACATTGGATTCGGGTCAACGGACGATAGATCTCACAAGTGGTGCAAGGACCTATTTCTATACTACTGGGAAAGAGCTACACCCGGAAAACCGAAAGGTTATCCCCCGCCATAAGACAGTCATGCCGTTCCTGCTGGCATTTATACCCTAAATTATCTTCCTTCGTATAAGGAGTTTATGGAGCGTAAATCTCTTTGGCAAATTTAGTGCGGGGGGTGGGGTTCGAACCCACGCAGCCCTACGGCAGCAGGTCCTAAGCCTGCCTCCTTTGACCACTCGGACACCCCCGCCTTTTGAAGGTTCGTACAATTTTCTGTTAAAGGTTCAAGTTAAGCATTTCCACATCGAAATAAATTTTTCCCGAAGATTTTATATAGCAGTAACATGCAAACCGGTTTACACGGAGAGAGGGGGAAATGAATAAGAAATTTCTAGTGTTGATTTCAACTTTAGCTTTCATACTGATGATTGCACCTATCGTATCGCCCGTTGAAGCTAGACTTTCATCGATAATGTGGCTTGACCCCAACTACAAAGGAGATGATGCCTACTATGGCCAATCGGTTAACGCTTACTTGGTAGGAACAGAGGCCAAAGCGCTGGTAACGGTTTACAACGATCTTGGCGAGAAAGCTTATGTTACAGTGCGTATGCAGACGGACTGGGAGGCTGCAAACCGCACTTCAACTGAAATCGACAAGTTAATACAGCCAGGTCAATCCCACACCTTCGAAGTTGTCGTACCAATTCCAACAACGGTTAGCAACCTCGTTGTTCACTCCTACACCATCTATATATCCTACTACAAATCACCGGGAGGAGACCTCATAAGAACACGAGCGTATTATTATTCAGACCTCGCGGTATACTCGCAGGATCAAGCTGACGCCCAAGACTACAGAACACAGGTGGAAACATGGATAAACGCTTACTCGCCAACTTTGTATCTCTTCACAATGAGTGCGAAGGCAAGGGAGTTCTGGATAAAAGGTATGACGGAAAAGGCGTTAGGCGACAGAAACTACGAATATGGAGATTTTGAAAACGCAAAGACCCATTACGAATTGGCGTTAAACTACACGTTGGAATCGCTTAAATACGACACTGAAACTGGACAGTCTTTTGAAGACAACTTGTTAGGAATAATGGAGTCACTTCGATCGCTCTTTGGATTGCAAGGTTGGAGCTGGATAATAGCGGCCATAGGCTTCTTCTTCATGGGAATAGGCGTAGTAGTATATCTAGTGCGAAGGTCAAAGCCCACTGCTCCACCAGCAACATCTCCCTAAAACTCCTTCTTTTTTAATTTTATTAATAATTTTGAACTAGTACAGGGTAATGTTTGGATAATGTTGTTGGGTTGACGGAGGATATGTTAACCAAAAACTCTTTAAAAATGGTTTTGTTAAACATGAAAGTAGGCCTCGGTGGCCTAGCCTGGATAGGGCATCGCCTTGGTAAGGCGAGGGTCGCGGGTTCGAAGCCCGCCCGAGGCTCCAACTAGGATTTGGTTGTTTTCTTTCCATGTTTTTGAGGGATTATCCTTATTTTTGCATTTTCGAATTTTTTTGTTAGTTCTTTTCCTTCGAAGTATCGGTCGAGGAAGACTGCTAGGCTTGAGCATTCGGAATGTGGCTGGTTTCCAATGGCTACGTTGAAGTCTGAGATTTTGGGTGAGAAAAATTCTCTGGGAACTTTTTTGCTTCCAATTATGACTAAAACGTTTTTTCCGGTTGTTTTTATTCGTTGCAGAACGTTGCTTGTTTGAATGTTTTCACCGTAGGCGGTTAAGTGTACGACTATGCCATTTTTAGCTTTCCATTCTTTCACGACGGTTTTCCATGGAATGCCCATTTGAAAATGAAAACTTCCCCCCCATTGTTGAACTACTTTCTTTATTGTTTGTTCAATTTTGGGGTCTTTGATGTCTGCGAGTATGAAGCCGGATGCGCCGAGTGCTCTGGCTGTTAGGGCTGCATGAGTAGTTAGGCGTTTATCCCTTTTTGGCCGGTGTCCCCATCTTAGAACGTATATTCTGGGCAAGGTTATTCCTCCACTGGTCTGGTTTTTGTGATTAGGTTTGGATTATTGTAAAGGTTCCATCGTGCTCTTTTACGTAGTTCCTTACTTTGTTGGCGAAAGGAGGAATTGCTTCAAAAACCACGTTTGCAGTATCAGCTTTGTATTTTAGGGATTGAACGTGTGTTCGGTTATGTAGCCATGAGAGGAAGGACATTGTTTCGTCGTTTAAGGGTATTGAAAGGGAGGCTTTTACGTAGTTCTGCAGGTTCTTAGCTATTTCTTGTTTGAGGGATTCTAGGTTTAATCTATGAACTGCTGATATGGGAACCGGGTTGGGCACTAGATTTTTTAGGTTTTCAAGTTTTTGTTGAATTTCCACTTCTGTTAATAGATCGATTTTGTTGAGGGCGGTAACAATTGGGATGCCTGATGCTTCAATTTGTTCAATGGTTTCGAAGCAGCAAGAAATTTTCTTTTCAATCATTTCTAATGCTTCACTAAAGTCAACGACGAGGAGAATCAGGTCGGAGAAAATTGTTTCTTCTAATGTTGAACGGAAAGCCTCGATGAGGGTTATTGGTAATCGATCGATGAAACCTACTGTGTCGGTTAATAGGATTTTCTTTCCATGAAGAAAAGCTAGACGGGTGGTTGTTGAAAGAGTGGTAAATAATCCATTGTCTATTGGAACGTTTTCTTGGGTAAGCGCTTTAAAAAGGGAGCTTTTACCAGCGTTAGTATAGCCAGCTAGAGAAATGCATGAGAAGCCCAACTCTAGTCTTCGAGCTCGATGCAGCCTTCGTTTTTTACGGATCTTTCTTAGCTTTTGTTGTATGGTGTGGATCCCACGTTTTACGGTTTCGTAGTAAATATCTACCTCATAAGCGCCTAATCCCATGAATCCTGGCTGCTCACCCTTTTTTGCTAGTCTAACCTTTTCCTTAGCGTGAGCCAGTTCATATTTCAGTTTTGCTAGTTGAATTTGGAGTTTAGCCTCGGTTGTGGAAGCTCTTTTGGCGAAAATTTCGAGAATTAGTTGAAAACGATCTATGGCTTCTACGCCTGTGGCTTTGGCTAGGTTATAAGCTTGAACCGGTTTCAATGGATTATCAAAAATTATTCGTTCCGCCTTCTTCTCCTTTACAATTTCAGCGAGTTCTTTTACTTTTCCACTTCCAATTTGATATTTAGGATGCGGCTTCCTCACCTGTTCAATCTCGGCTACCACGGTGTAGCCTGCTGATTCTGCAAGATTATAAAGCTCTTCTAGGCTAGAGGATTCATGTCTTTCGCGGCGCTGGATTATGATTGCTCTCGTTTTTTCTCGTCCTCCGTTTTTTCCTCCTTGAAATTTATTAGATCGCCAAGGGTTAATTCGTGAACTGTTGTTTTCTTGTAAGTTGGATGGGGTTTAGGCTCGGCTAACGGGGTAATAAGCTTAATTTTCAATACATGTTCCAATTTCATGGCTAATTTCATGTCCGGCGTCATTTTTCCAGCTTCAATTTTTTTCAATACAGAAACCTTTTCATTTATCTTCTTACCCAGATCTTCGTGAGACCAGCCTAGTTTTTCCCGAGCCTTTCTTACTCTCGCACTAAAATCTTCAACCAATTCTATCTGGAGTTCCGTCATTTTTGGAGAAAAGGATTTGGCTTGAAAACTCGCACGTGGAAAAGGTGATTTTGAAACTGATGGGGGCTTATGTAGAGGGCGACTTGGTTTTATTTCCCATGTTCCAGAGCCGAGTTTTGCACATTTGTTGCATACTGTCATTTTAGCGCCTTCTATCATCACTCGGTGGGGTGTACCAAAGATCTTTCTTCCGCAAACTTCGCATCGCAATAGACTTGCACCTAAAACAGTTATTTTCTTCCTCTTCTTTATACTTGTCGAACAATCCTAGAAATAGGTGACGAAATGGGACATTTAAATGAGGAAGACGCTATTCAGAGGATTAGAAGTATCGCAGATTATCAGTTTGGGAAGGACATTGGTAAAATTCTCTTTCCAGATGATGTTCAGATAGTTTATTCAAAGAGGACGGGTAGAATTCGACATGTTTTTTTGGAAGATATCTTACTCGCTACGCTTCGTCCGAAAGATGGTTTTTTCTCCTTGACCATCGAGGGGGCAAAAAGGTTGGTGGAGAAAAGTGAACTATTGAAATGTAAGGTGAGAGTTAGTGAAGATGCAGTCAGCTTTGTTGCTGAGGGGAGAAATCTATTTGCGAAACATGTAGAGATCGCAGATAAGGAAATTCGCCCGAATGAAGAAGTTTTAATATTGGATGGCAATGGCGTACTTTTAGCGGTTGGAAAGGCCATTCTAACCGGAGAGGAAATGAAAAGGTTTAACACTGGTATTGCTGTTCGTACGCGGAAAGGAATAAAGGAAACTTAATGCATAAAACTTGTTAGATAAAATGTGTTTGGAGCGGTTGTTATTGCGCAGAAAAATTAGTCCCCGCGAAGCTAGGAGAATGATGCAGCGGATAGGTTTAAGCATGGATACCCTTTCAGACGTAGAAGAGGTCATCGTTAGAACTAGCACTAAAGAAATTGTAATTGAGAATCCGGAAGTTGCTGTTTTAAAGCTTCGGGGGCAGCAGATTTTTCAGATAACAGGTGAAAAAATAGTTGAGAAACAAATCAAGCAAAAACTTGAGATTCCAGAAGAGGATGTTAGGCTTGTTGCTGACCAAACGGGTAAAAGCATTGAAGAGGCTAGAAAAGCCTTGGAAGAGAGCGGTGGAGACTTAGCTAAAGCCATACTTTTGCTCCAAACCTGAAAAGAACTATTTACTTAAACGTTAGTTATTTATTGATTTTAAAAAAAGGAAGGATTATGGCTCTATGTAACCAAAGCTTATGGCTGAGGTAGCCACGTCTACTATATCTATCTTTCCGTCGCATGTTATGTCGCAGTTAGGGTTGTATCGCGGGTCAGGGTAGTTCACGCCAAAGAGCGCAGCGATATTGGCTACATCAACTATGTCGATCTTTTTGTCAGCGTTAATGTCGCCTGGATACGTCATTACCATACTACGTGCATCTATGAAAGTGTTGTCAGTTGTGTCTATTTCACCAGGTACGGGTGTAGCATGAGCGCTTAATGTATAGTTAGCGTATCGTTGGTATCCCGTAGTATTCCATTGCAATTGAACAACTTTTGTTTCACCAATGTTTAGTGACACTGTGGTCGAGTTTATCACGTGAGTTAAGTTCCAGTAGATTGTCAGAGTGAACGTTTCAGGCGCGCTGCCTTCGTTTGTCACTGTTATGTTAACGTTATAGGTGTAGTTTTGAGTAAGAATTGTTGAGCCGTAACAACTTGTCAGGTTTGTTACAGCAATATCGTGTATGGCGTAGGGTGAAGTTATGACAGCGGCTTCTATTTGCACTCTCCAAATGGGATATGGCCCTAGTCGACATGGATAGTTAACTATTGTTAAGGGCCCGCCTGGACAGGGGTCAATAGTTACGTTGTATGCGTCGTGTGAAACAAGGCTTGCGTTGTTGTGGGTTGTGTATGGTGGTTCTGGTGGAAGGTGAGGGTGAGTTACCGGGACATCTCCTGAGCCTCCGGCTTCTGCATTATCGCGTATTGGGTCGCTTAGCACTATTTCCCATGTTGTTCCATTTATTCCTGCTACAGTTACGAAGTGGGCGTCTTCGTCGGAGCGGTACCATGTTCCAGTGTTTTCATCGTAGTACCATGGGGCAATTAGAAGAACGACATCTTGGCATTTCTCAACTTCTTCTACGATGGTTTCCCATAAGGGCGCTATTATGGTGTGTTCGTAGAATTGCCCCGTTGCGCCTAGGTTTGCTTGAACCAGAGATAGGTCGTTGTTGTCAATTATGTTGTCAGCAGTGTACGGTCCAGTTACTGTTTCAGGCCATATATCTGCGCGGAGGTCCCAGCCTGGGGTTCCAGGGGTTGCCCCTATGGCGGCTTGAACAATTGCTACGTCTTTGCTGGTGACGTTTCCGTCGCCGTCTACGTCGCCGAGTGGGTTTACGCCGCTCCATGAGAGGTAATGAGTAATTCCGGCTTGCATGTCAAAGACGTTTGTGCCATAATGTAGTAGCCCTGTTCTTCTACCGTCTGTGTCCATTAGCCATGCTAAATGCTCCACTAAGGGTGGAACATTTTGTGGGTCGTGATCGTCCCAGCTTGGTTGGTAGGATTGTACGAGGGGGTATGTGTCAACGATTTTTGGCGGAGGAGTTGTGTTTTTTTCGAATTCTGAGTCGAGCCACCATAGTGAATTAGCAACGGCTACGGGTCCGCAGTGGCTCCATAAGCCGCCGTTAGTCCAGTTGTAGGTGCCCCATTGTCTCTGGTCAAAGTCTGGCATTCCGTTTGGAGCGTAATCTGGATAAGGAGGTTTCATGTACCAAGGTTTTGGCGGTGGTTCAGATGGTTCTGCTGTCACGTTCCATGGCGGTGGAATGGGTGGAGGCGGCAGATCTGGTTCTACCTTGTCAATATGGAACATTCCAATTCCGTCGTTTGCATCTACATGGAAGTATATGCCAGCCCATTCTATTGGCCAAACGATCCTCCACCACGAGCAGGGTTCGGGAACCCAGCTTGATGGGTCGAGGACTTTAAACCAGTCGCAGGGTTGAATATTGTCTATTTTTCTTTCCGCTGTTAGGTTATATGATGGGGGAATTTCAATGGGCCCGGGTAACACTTGGTCTATATGGAAGATTCCGCCAGCAGCAGATTCATCAACATGGAATTCTATGTCTAAGCCAAGGTATGGGTCTGTTATTTTCCACCAAGAGCAAGGTTCAGGGGTGAGTGCGGGGTCATCGACTATGAACCAGTCACAGGGTTGTATTATGTCAATCTTCTTTCTAACTCTAAGAGTGTATGATGGGCCCCAAGGAATTACTAGTGATGGGCCAGGCAGTACTTGGTCTGTATGGAAGGTTCCATCTTGGTATGATATGTCAACGTGAAATTCTAGTCCTGTTGGATTGCCAACATCATCTATTACTTCCCACCATGTACAGGGGTCAGGTATAAAGGCTAAGGGATCCACAACTTGGAGCCAGTCACAAGGGGCAATTTCAATTATTTTTTGTTGTGCCACGACGCGAGGTACTGGATATGGAAGGATATATGGCTCAGGGGTCACTTGGTCGATGTGAAACTCACAACTCTCATTAGTCCAGTCTACATGGAACTCAATACCAGACCATTCTATCGGCCAGATTATCTCCCACCAAGAGCAGGGTAAAGGCCACCAGTGTTCAGGCCAATGGACCACAAAGTAGTCGCAAGGCGCTATAGAGTCGACCTTTAGTTCTGCAGTTACTGGGAGTTCTGGGTTCACTGGCGTTGGTCCAGGCATCACCAGATCTATGTGAAACAGCGCTGGAGGGTCAGCCCAATCCACGTGGAATTCTATGCCTGTGGGTTTACCGCTAACTTGGTCTATTAGCTCCCACCAACTGCATGGTGCGGGGAGAAGCCCAGAAACAATGTTATAGGTATCACATGGTTGTATTATGCCACTTGGCGCCATGAACTGTATCCTGATTCCCGTGCCAAACTTCATTGTAATATTAGATCGAAACGTCATTTGTGTTGTGCTTTTAACTGTCATTTCAACGTTACTACTGAAAGTGACTTTTTCACCAGAGGTAAAGGTCATAGTATCAGAGCCTGGTGGAAGTTCCGCAGCTGATGGAAATATTAGCCAAAAGTTGAATGTTAAAAGAATTATTAGCATCAATGCAAAGAGATATTTAGAATCAAAAATTTTTTTATTCAAAATTTTCTTTTCTCCAATTTAATCAAATTTCGGGATATACTCTTATAGTTAAAGGCCACTTAAAACTTATGTGGAAATAAGTTCTATAACGGTTTTTAAAAATGCGTTCAAAATTCAATTGTCAGGCAATTTTTCACGTGGGAACGTAGATTTACAGGCAATTATAACTGAAAACGTGATTGTAAACAAGATTGGGATTAGAATATGAAATTTTGGTGAAAATTCAGGAATTATTGATATTTCATGAGTAGTATGAGGATAGGCGAAGTATATCCATCTGTAAAGTTCATTATCGTAAATGGAACAATTGAGGAAAAGCGGCAAGATATCCCCATTATCGATTATCACTGTGATATTTTGAGAATTTATTAGAGAGCGAGGGATGCGGATCCTGCAGAACCCATAGGCTCCGTTTTCAACTTTAACTATAATTCTTATTGTGCCGTTTTTCGGGTTAAACTTGAGGCTAAGTATAGTGGAGTTGCTGATAACTGTTACTTTATACATGCTATTATTGTGGAAAAAGGTGAAGTTTTGAAATAAGCCAAAAAGGGGATAGGAGTCGCTTTCTAGTTTAGAAATAACGTAGGGCATATCTCCTAAACCATTTTTGTTTGCATCGGTTCCAGTATAGTCGCTCCAGAAGTTTCCTTCCAAGCCATTATCCCAGGAATTTTGATATGAATTTATCACATCTACTTGGTTCGTGTTTTCGATAATGTTGTTATGAAATGCTTTGTTAAAGCTTGAACTGAAAAGACGAATCCCATAAAGGTTATTTAAGATTGTGTTTTCCGTGATGAGGTTATTATCTGCTTCATATAAAGAGATTCCTTTTTCGTTGTTTGCAACGGTGTTCGCCCAAATGTTGTTGTACATTGAGTCTTGAACGAGTATTCCGACCCAGTTTTTTGAACAATTATTATAGGTTATAGTGATATTGAAGGAGTTTTGTATATGTACACCGTATTTGTTCTCTGAAAGGCTCATGTTTGTTATTTTGGAGTTTCTTGTATTGTAAAGGAGAACCCCGTTTCCGTTTCTTGTTAGGTTAAGGTTAGATACTGTTATATTCTGACAGTTAATTAGGTAAAATGCGCCTAGCGAGGTCTGATCATAAATCATGTTTTCCACATTGATTAAATATCGAATGGGCTTTCCATTAACAGTGTTTGTTGTGTCGACAGTATTGTTAAAATCTGCAAAACTTTTTCCGGAAACTTCGAAGTTATATGAGTTATTGAATATCTGATTTCCAATCAATGTGTTATTTCCAGAATACCAAAGACATATTCCTTCTTCCATGTTAGAATGGACAGTATTTTGATCTAGAATGTTATTTTTGGAGAATAATAGGTAAAGCCCGATCAGATTATTTGTTATAACGTTTTGGCTTAGATTGCATCCACTAACATGGTCTAAGAGAACCCCGCAGTCCATTCCGTAAGGTGGAAGCATTAATCCGCTATTGCGTATAGTGAAGCCTTTAACCGTAACATTGTCAACGCTGATAGTTAGCACTGTTCCAACTTTTGCACCATCAACTATTGTTGTTATCGGATCCTCCCCAATCAGCCATAGCGACTTGTAAACATTAACGTTTTCAATGTACAATCCAGAAGCGACATACAATACATGTCCATCTGAGGTTTCTGACGCATTTATCGCTTCTTGAATTGTACTGTATCCTATGCCTGTGGCAATGTTATGTATTGGAGCCATGCTCCAGGGATTCATGAGAGGGAAATAGTCAAAGTTGTTTAGGCTAACAAAGTATGATGTGTCACCTATGCCGTCGCTTCCAGTTTCGTTTTGATAAGGACCACTATATAAATCGCTTCCTGCGTATCGGCTCCAATAGTTTCCTCCTAGAGGGTAGGCTTTATTCCAGATATTGCCGGGAACTTTGCATATAAACGAATTGGAATTGTTAATGAAATTATTGTGAAAGAAAAGGTTGTTTGAAAAGGTTGTGTTTCCAGGCATAGCTTCAATCATGCCGTCGTACGTATTATTATAGACCATGTTTTCTGTTATAACATTGTTGACGCATGGAGAATAAAGGCGAATTCCTTGGTTATTCAGGACAAGGGTATTCTTCTTTACTATACATTTCGTTGCGTTTTGAAGGTGAACTCCGCCTATACAATCCTGAACATAGTTGTCTTGAACTGTGGAGTTGACACAGTTTATCAGTCTAATTCCATAGCCATCTCCATATATCATATTTTTTAATACGCGAGAATTTTGGGAATAGTTCAGTCGAATATTGTGACAGTTTTTAATTAAGAGGTTAGTGCTTATCTCGCAATTGTCAGCTTTGTAAACGTAAATGCCGTTTCTAGTCCAGCCCCAACCGCTGTTTTGAATAGTGAAGCCAGTTATAAGAACGTTGTCGGCAGTAACCGTTACAACTGTTCCGTTGTTGCTGCCGTCAATGATGGTTGTGGAGATATTTTCACCGATCAAAGATACTGTTTTGTTTACTATTAAATGTTCGAAGTATACGCCAGCGGGGACATAAATTTTCGAGTGTTCTTTAGCTGTGTTAATCGCTTCTTGAATAGAACTAAAGTTTCCGCGAATAGTGTATCCTCCCGAGGTTATTATAAGAAAACTACTGAGAGGAACACTAACATTAAATTGGGAGCTGAAGGATGTACACATGGTAATAATAATTATTCCCATTAGACTTCCAACAAGAAAACCGTTAAAATAAGGAATATTAAAGCGCATGATTAGGTTCACATACTTCTTTAATACTGTTACCCTTCCAGACTTCTAAAACTTTGTGGATAATGCTTCGGTATGATTTTTCTATTTGGAAACTATCGTCAACTTTGTTCATGATTCTTGGCAAAAGACCAAGAGAACTCAACAACTTTCAGCATTTTCAATGCGTCAAGTAAACCTTCACAGTAAACAACAGAAACAAGGGCTGTTTTAAATTTACCCTGATCTGCGAAGAACTTGGCATCACTTAAGTATCTTTTTGCGCAATCTATTACTTCGAAAACTTCTGGTTGGTCAACAATCACTTTTAGTTCGCTGAATACCTGTTCCACACCAGTCAAGTATTTAAAAACAAGAGCGCGTATTTCCGCTGTTTTTGTCATTGTAAAGTCAGCTCCATGATGCTCTCAGGAGCGTTGCAGAGAACTATAAGCGCTTCTGCTTCCATGAAATGAAGTTTACCTGGAAAAACTAAACAATGAGGTGGTTGTCCAAAGTTAAGGCTAGAAAGTTTGTTTACGAAGTCTGCTTTTACAATCTCATCAGGACAGCCTGCACGAGCTATTCCCACGGCAAGCGTGTCCGCTGTAATAACTTTTTCGCCTCGATTTAACTCAATTTTAGAAAGAATCGCTAACCCTTCGTTAATGGACATGTAACGTTTTTCTTCAGCGTTTATATCTAGAAAACATAGTGTATGAAGCCCAAATTGCTGATTTTGTTTAATAACTTCGTAAGGAGTTTCAGAAAGTATTTCGCCGTGTGGAAAGGGTATGGAAACGCTTCTTCCGAACTTATAGTTTTGTAAGCCACAGATACCGGCAATAGCTGATATGATAGAAGCATTATGTACAATTCTTGTTTTGATACCTTCTTTTACAGCACGTATACACAGTTCTACATGAGTAGTAGCAACTAGTGGGTCGCCGGGAATCAACAAAGCAGCTTTTCCGTTCTTAGCGATAGCTAAAATTTTTTCGCCACAATCTTCTTCCAAGTCTTTACGTGAAAGAACCATAATTTTTCTACCTATAACTGACTCAAGGTTTGACAAAGCTAATCCCGGCATCAGACTTGTATAAAACTCGGCAAATACTTCATCTGCGCTTTTCGCTTCTCTGATTCCACGCAATGTCAGATCATTTTCATTATATAATCCCAGCCCAATAAGGACAAGCTCACCCAACCAGTTATCTTCCTCCTTAAGGCGAACGTTGAAGAAAAAAGTGAAAACTAAACTTATAAACCCTAGTTGCGAACCATTTTATACGCAGACTCATTAAATGGGGGCCCGTAGCTCAGCAAGGTAGAGCGGCGGACTCTCCGCTAAAGGCGGGTGGTTGAGGCTCTTAACCCGTAGGTCCCGGGTTCAATTCCCGGCGGGCCCGCCATGTTCAATTGTTAATATTATCAATACTTTCTGGTTGGGATTTTGCAGTTTTTGAATAAGCTTTCTTGAAAAATCTTTAGCGGCTTTGTTGGCTCTTATGGCCAAGGTTCTATCGCATATGAAGTTACTTTTACGTATAACCATGTCAGTTTTATTGGTTAAAGTTAGTTTCGGATTTCCATATGCTTGAATTGTTTCGCGCAGCCCGTTTGCTTCGATGGTTATTAGGATCTTTGCGCGTTCGTTTCTTGCTGCTTTTTTAAAGTTTGAGTTTAAGTCCACTAATGCTTTGTCGGCTCTTACAGCGACTATGCAATCCCCGCGTCGCGTCAGTTTCGATCTCCTAGTAATTTCGAAAGTTGTTCTATGGGTTGCCAATATGTTTTGATGCCCATAGGCGGTTACCGTTTCACTTATTCGCCTATCAGTTCTTCTAGGCATCGTACTCTCCTTCACTCGAGGACATCTATAGAGTCCACTTTTCCGTCACCATCCAAATCGAAGCCTTGAATGACTGTTGCAAAGGGATCATCCTCAGTATATTTCCGTAAAGTTTTTCTCCAGAATTTTGTGATTGCAAGAACGCATGCTTTTGTACCTACAGCTTTGTTGCCGGCCAAAACAACTATGCGTTTATCTTTGTCCCATGGATTTAGGATTTTAGCGATTATTCCTACAGTATCGGCAGTGTAAACATTTCCAGTCTTGTCGGAAACTAGTCCACCGAAGAGAAAGCCATGTTTAGAAGCTTTCATGTTAAACCGAATTGGAAGATGTTCATTAACCTCCTGTGTCAGAAGGTTTGTTCCTGGACCGCCAACAAGAATTAGGTTGTTTTTCTCTTCTTTTTCAGCTTTAACGTCAACGTCAAGCTTTATTATGAAATCTTCTGGGAGTTCGCAAAATTGCCCTAAAAAGAAGGTCAAGTGCGCAGCATAATGCCCGTCTCTCGCACTTGTCTTGAATGGCCCGTGAGGAATAGGACTTCCAACGACTATCTTGCCGTTAAACTCCATGTTTTGGTTTATGAAAATGCTGAAAAATTGCCTAAGTTTTTCATCTAAGTGAATGGTTGCTTTTCTAACTTCGCGGTATTTTTTAGGAAATTCTATGCCAAAAGCTGTGGAAACCGCTCGATAATATTTGGCGGTAGCCCCTTTCTTTTCTTCTTCCCTAACAATTCTTATAGCACCAGCTTTAGCTAGTTTTCGTATGTGATAGTACACCTTTTGCTCATGAACACCAAGTTCTTTAGCGATCTCCATAGGATACTTTTCTTTTTCAATGAGCAAAGTTAAAATTTGCCATGACAGCGGATTGAGAATTAACCTAAGCTTTTGTGGAACATCAATGATAAGTATATCCTTTACTTTCTGACGTCCCTCATGTAAATCGATAAGAAGCTTTCGTTTCATGCTCTTTTTCACGGATAGGAGGGTTATATTTTTCCATTATAAAAATGTTTATAATACTCCTCAATTATGCACACAAGACGTTAAAATCAACCATTAATAAAAAGTTTTTAGAAGCCAAACAATTCTCCTAAAAAACCTTATACTACACCGTTTCCAATCACATACCCTTGAATTTAAAAAAAGACAAACATTTAGCTGGAGACTTTGGAAATGTGTGGAATATTTGGATGTGCTTTAAAAGACGGAAATGTCGCAGAAACCATTCATTCAGCATTAAAAAGGCTTGAATACCGAGGATACGACTCGGTTGGAGAAGTCACAGTACATGAGGGAAGGTTATTCATAAAAAAGGATGCAGGTAAAATTGATGAAGTTCATAAAAAACTTAACTTGAATGATTTGCCTGGAAACATAGGAATAGGACATACGCGATGGGCTACGCATGGAGCGCCTTTACAGGTTAACGCGCATCCACATGTAGACTGCACAGAACAGATAGCCGTTGTTCATAACGGAATCATCGAGAACTATGCTCTTATAAAGAAGGAACTTGAAGATAAAGGACATGTTTTTCGGTCTAAAACGGACACTGAGGTAATAGTACATCTCATTGAGGAATTGATCAAGCAGCGATCTTTAGCATTAATAGAAGCTGTTGCCGAAGCTTTGAAGATGCTTGAAGGTTCCTATGCTATCGCTGTCATCTCAACTATGGAGCCGAATAAAATTGTTTGCGCTCGAAATGAGAGCCCCCTAGTCCTTGGAATAGGCGAAAATGCCGTTTACTGTGCTTCAGACATTCCAGCCTTTCTCCCATTAACCAGTAAAGCAGTGGTTGTTGAAGATGGGGAGCTTGTTACAATTACAAGTGATGGATTTGAAATTCGGAAAATTGCAGATCTGAGTATCGTGAAACGTGAGCCAGAGATAATCGACTGGACACCGGAGATGGCTGAAAAACAGGGTTACCCGCATTTCATGCTTAAAGAAATCCATGAACAACCCTTAGCCCTTCGGAACACTTTGAGGTTACAGGAGCATTATTTGGAGTTAATGACAACCTTTTTGGACAGGGCAAAAGAAGTTTTTCTCGTGGCATGTGGAACTTCTTATCATGCGTGTTTAGCCGCATCGTATATGTTCTCTAAACTTGCATATCGTGCTACTTATCCCATAATTGCATCGGAATTCGCTGAACAGCATGGCAAATCTGCAAACATTGAAAGCACAATTCTAGCTGTAAGCCAGTCAGGCGAAACCGCCGACACGTTAGCAGCTGTTGAAGCTGCAAGACATAGAGCAGCTACGGTCTTAGGATTGACAAATGTGATTGGGTCAACGCTAACACGAGTTTCTCGGGTATATATATGCCAACAGTCAGGCCCAGAAATAGGTGTAGCAGCTACCAAGACCTTTACAGCCCAGCTTTGTGTTTTAGTGCAGTTAGCGCTAAGACTAGCGAAGAAACGTGGAAAAGTTTCGCAGGACGAAATCGATTTTCTTGAGGAGAAATTAGAGCGTATACCTGACATAGTAGAAAGGGTTATAGTTAAGCAAGAAGAGAAAATTAGACAGTTAGCGAAAAAATACAAGGATAAACGGGAATTCTTCTTTTTAGGTAGAGGAATAAGCACGGCAACCGCTTTAGAAGGTCGGTTAAAGCTCATGGAAATAGCTTATGTGCCAGCCATAGCCTATCCAGCTGGGGAAAGTAAACATGGGCCAATAAGCCTGGTGGAGCCTGGTTTTCCGGTGGTGTTTGTTTGCCCACCAGACGCAACGCGGAAAACCGTTATTGGAAATATCATGGAGATGAAGGCGCGAGGTGCTTCCATCATAGCAATAATCGAGGAAGGTGACGAGGAAATCAAGAGTTTAGCAGATGATTTCATAGAGATTGAGAAGGGAATTCCAGATGTATTGTCACCCATTCCATACGTGGTTCCTTTGCAGCTTTTCGCTTACTACATGGCTGTAGAAAGAGGATACGATCCAGACAAGCCACGTAACTTGGCAAAATCAGTGACTGTTAAATAGATTTCAAACGTAATCATTAAGACTAGGGAGTTATTGTATACTTTGTGGTGTTTAATTTGGAGGGGAACGACTGGGAGAGACTTGTCCAAAACCTTATAAGAGAAAGGATTCTGCGTTCACCAGAGATAATTCGCGCGTTCAGAAAGGTTCCACGAGAGAAGTTCATTCCGGAGAATGTTAAGGTTCATGCGTGCGTAGACACTCCACTTCCAATAGGGCATGGACAGACAATTTCTGCGCCACACAACACAGTGAATGCTGTGTTGGGCGAAACATGGTTGCTATAATGAATGAAGCTCTGAAACTGGAAGTGGGACAGCATATCCTGGAGGTTGGTGCTGGGTCAGGATGGCATGCGTGCACCATAGCTGAGATAGTAGCGCCTAGTGGAACACCGCGAAGCGAGTGGGGGCACATCTATACAATAGAAATTGTTCAAGAACTTGCAGATTTTGCTAGGAGGAATATCATGCGCGTTGGATATGGTGACAGAGTGACAATCATTGCTGGAGACGGTTCTTTGGGGTTTCCTGAGAAGGCTCCTTATGACCGAATCCTTGTAACAGCGGCAGCGCCAGAAATTCCGGAGCCCCTAGTAGAACAGTTGAAGGTTAACGGAATCTTGCTTATCCCGGTGGGCGGAACAAGCTTTTTCCAGTCGCTTATGAGAATAACGAAACTCCAAGATGGAAAGTTGAAGAGAGAAAACCTAGGCGGAGTGGCTTTTGTACCCCTAAGGGGGAAATACGGTTTTAAAGTTTAACCGAACCATCTCTCCAAAGTTGTCTTTTCTCTGCTTTCCTTGATACCCTTCAGCATTTTTTCTACGGCTTTTCTTACACGTTCTTCGGAAAAGTCGCGTTCTCTGCAAATAAAATCAATTACAGCCTCTATATCCGGCGTTTTCCATTCAATTTTATATTGATCGGTTACTTTTGGATTTAGAAAAATTTCCTTGATTTTTCGAGGTTCAACTGGAAAACGAGCGGTTTCTAAATGTGGCAAGAGATTTTCGAGATTCCCATATTCCTTTACGAGTTTTAGAGCGGTTTTCGGTCCCAATCCCTTGACCCCTTGAGGATTGAAGTCTGTTCCGACAAGTATTCCTATGTCAACGAGTTGTTCATATGTAATTTCAAGCGTCCGAAGTACTTTTTCGAGTTCAACTATTTCCGGGATTACTTCAATGTAGACGTTTTTCCGTGGCAGTTTTCTTCTTCCACTTATAGTTACATTTCTGACAAGTCGTGGAGCCCCAAAGAGGAGACTGTCGTAGTCCTGACTAGCGCAGAAATCAGCGTCTCCACGTTTTACTAAATGCGCAGCTTGGGCTTCTCCTTCGCTAGGGGCTTGTATCCATGGAATTCCAAGAACGGTTAACAAACGTTTAGCATCATTTACCATTTCGTCTTTTAAGCTAGAGGTTGCTTGAGCATACATTCGTGCTTCTTCTATACGGCCCTCTTTTATGGCTTGCTCATATTTTATCAACGCTTCTTCCTTAATTTGCATTCGCCGTTTTATTTCGGCCTCTTTTAGTGCTGGAGGGATTCCATCAAAGACGTAGATGGGTTTTATTCCCAGTTCTACAAGATTGCTGGTTCGATATAAGAGACCGCTTAGGTGACTAGTTATTCTTCCCATATGGTCTTTAAGCGGAGTTCCGTCCGGTTGGCGAATTATGGCTAGAAACTGGTATAATGCGTTGTAAGCGTCAATGGCAATCGATCTTCCGCTTAATTCTGCGAGAGAAACGGTTGTTTTCGGCACGAGGTCGCGTAGGTTTACTCCCAAAACCATCACACGATTACACTAGGTTATGCGAATCCTAAAATCTTTTACGCATAAAACTGTTCGAGTATCTTTTTGAAGATCTTCTGAGCACATTCTTCAGGTGTTTGAGTGGATGAATCAACTGTTACTTCAGGGTGCAAAGGTTCTTCGTAAGGCACACCTATTCCTGGAACCGTAGGGGCTTCCCCTCTTAGAGCTCGCTCATAGATCTTTTCAGGAGCATGAAAGGTTTTTCCACGTTTTGTTTCACGTTTGATGCAAATTTCAATTGAACATTTTATGTAGGCTTCCATGAAACGTGGAATCTGTTTTCGAGCGGTTTCACGATATTGCCTTAGATTTCCCGTAGCGTCAATTATTGTGTTTACGCCATTTTCTGTTAACAGTTTTGCAATAAACACTAAGGTTGCATAGACATTGTTGCGCTCCTCAAGGGAATACTTGGGATTTGGCGTCATAACTTTTCGAAGTGCATCTGAAGACAAGATTTGTGCCCGAACACCTTTTCGGCTAAGTATTTGAAGCAAAGTCAAAGCAATTGTTGATTTGCCACTTCCAGGTAGACCAGTGATCCAAACACACCATCCTGAATTGTTGCCCATAGCAGCCACTCTGTATTTATTATTAGGGACTATTCTTTGAGGTAGCTGTTTACTGCTTTGAGTTCAAATTTTTCGGTTTCAAGAACATTGTGGATGAAGTTAAAAAGTTTTTTTCGGATTTCTAGAGGAATATGTGGATACCATATTGGTGAAGCTACAACAAGGCTTCTCCAGGCATAAAAAGGCTGAACAATTTCTAAGATTTCGTCGTCTTCAGTTTTATCCAGATAGTTATTCCAGAAAACATCGAAGAGCTTCTGGAATGCCCCGCCTAGTTTGCCATACCGTTGTAGTGAATAGAAAATATAGTTAATAGTTAGAGCGGTCACATCATCGGCCGGCTCGCCCCATTCTCCTCGGCTTCTGTCAAGCACCGTGAATTCTGTTCCTTCCTTAAACATTATGTTCCATGGATGGTAGTCGCCATGTACTTGGGCGAGTCTATGTGTTTTCTTTTTAAGACGCCAACGCCATTCGACACATTTCTTTTCGATTTCAATAAAATCTTTCTTAGTTATATAGCTCAAGTCTTGCGGATAATTATCAATTATCCCCATGATGCATTCGCCGTGCCCAACCAAGTCGCGTATTCGTCGAATATATAGCCAAGGTGCCTCGCGTTTGGCGGAATGAATGCCAACAAGATAATCTGAAAGAGCCAAACAACGCTCTTCGTCTAATGGCGTATACTCATCCGTGTCTCTGATTCTGTCCAAATCATAATAGTAAAGTTTCCCGCTAACATATTCTGTTAGTATAAAGAACTCTTCGCAGTCGCCAACGGATTTGAGTCCCCCGTTAACCGTGAAACAGCCTACATCTAAGGATTTCACGTGTTTAGGTAAACGATTGAAAGAGGAATTTTGCCAGATAAGGATTCCTGCCCTATCAGAGAAATGATCATGTCCAAATCCTTCCCTCCGCATAGTTTCCAGAACCACTTGCTGAGTTTTACCATTAACCACAAATTCCACGAAGTATGGAACCCCATAGCCAAAGCCTTTCAATCCCTCTCTGATTGTTTCTTTCTCGCCAGCACCTAGAGGGCGTACATTCTTAACTTTCACAGAGCTGCCAAGAAGTTGACTAAGGTACGCCTCGATTTTTTGAGAAAACTCTGACCAATTCAACTACTCCAGTTCCCCTTCTTCTGTTTGGTAAAAACCTACAAGGTCATCCTTAATAAACCAGACTAGTTGGAAGACCGAGGCAATAAAGACGAAGACTTCTGCGAGGTCCTTGGAAAAGAGAAGACGGCCTTGAAGGTAATAGGGCAACAGGATATTAGAAGCAATAGTGGCGGATATCTTTCCGTAGACAAAGCACAGCACAAAAATCAGAAAGCCAAAGATGAGCTTGTCAATGTTAGAAAGCGGATTTAAAGAATTTTTCATTTGCCACAGAACAAAGGAGAATATGGAGAGAATTATTAGGTATAACGGAACATAGTATAGCAACAGCCCCATTCTTGCGAAATAACTTGCAAAAAGCCCAACCTCATGTCTTTCCAATGGATATCCTAAGCTGGAAACGTAAAAAGTGGTGACCACATCTAAAAATCCTAGAACAGGGAGAATCCAAATAGCCATGTTAATTCTGCTCAATTTCACACAGCGCCTCTTTCTTAATCTTCAATGTCTTCGCAGCATTTAAAATTACCATTTACATATACAAGTTTTAGCATCCCAATAGGTTGGAACAGAGAACAAATGACAAAACAGACAAAGTTGGGAGCTATGTTCTTGGCCTTCGGCGGCCTTTTAATTCTGCATCACTATGTTTTCTGGAGAAGACTGTATGATCTACGCGACATGCTTCATCATGAATTCTTCGAAGCCGTTTTTTTCACAGCGGGAGTAACCCTACTACTGACACATTATACAAATAAAAGAGGGAAAAAACGTGGACATCCTAATTGAAAACGCTGCGATAATTACAATGAAAAACCACAAAATCATAAAGGATGGAGCAATAGTTATCGAAGATACAGAAATAATCGACATAGGAAAAACTACAGAAATAAAACACAAATATCCAACTGGATATCTACGAATAAATGCAAAAAACAAGGTGGTAATTCCCGGATTTATAAATACGCATCAACATGCAGCTATGAGCTTGCTGCGAGGATATGCGGATGACTTACCTCTTCATCAATGGCTTGAAAAATGGATATGGCCTTTGGAAAAACACATGTGCGGCGAAGATATATACGTGGGAGCCTTATTGACAGCTGTTGAATCAATAATGAGCGGTATAACCACAGTAAATACTATGTACCATTACACAGAAAACGGAAACGAGGCCCAAGCGTTCGCTCAAATAGGACTCAGGGGAGTGATAGGACATGTATGTTTTTCGTGGCGAAAAAAGGAAGATAAGAAAACCTTAGAACAACTGGCACGAAACTGGCACAATAAAAAAGATGGACTGATCCGCGTGAGTGTAGATCCCCACTCGCCCTATACAGTTGATCCCGAGTATATGAAAGAATTAAGAGAACTTACTAAAGAACTAAACGATAAATATGGTTCGAAAGAGGCACCTATAATCTGGCATATCCACGTGGCGGAAACGCAAGACGAAAAAGAGAAAATTGAAAGCGCTTTTAACGTGCGTTTTCAAGGCGGCATATTCGAGTACTTAGATTCCTTAGGTGTATTGGGAAGAGATGTTGTAGCAGCGCATTGCGTATCCTTAACGTCTAAGGATATTCAAGTAATGAAAGAGAAAGACGTAAAGGTTTCCCATAATCCAGTTTCAAACCTTAAACTTGCTTCGGGAATAAGCCCCTTACCTGAAATTCTAAAAAAGGGGGTAACTGTTGCCTTTGGCACTGACAGCCCTTGCTCGAATAATAACACTGACATGTTTTTCTTGATAAAAACAGCGTCTCTTCTCCATAAGGGTGTGTTCAAAAACCCCACTCTCCTACCAGCTGAACAAGTTTTAAAAATGGCTACAATAGAAGGGGCCAAAGCTCTATCGTGGAACCTGCATATAGGAAGTTTGGAACCTGGAAAAAAGGCTGACCTCGCTATAATAAATTTCCGTAAACCCCATCTTTGCCCGTTATACAACGAGGTTAGCCACTTGGTTTATGCCGCTGGCCCCTCCGATGTGGACACAGTTATAATAAATGGCAAAATTATAATGGAAAACCGTAGATTGCTAGCCATAGACGTTTTTAAACTCATGGAAAGAGTTGAAAGGACTAAGGAAAACTTGCTAGCTCGATTATCAGAAAGCGCCTCGTAACTTTCTCTTAGAGCTTATTAAATGGTTAAATAATGGTTCGTCCCACAAAGGGATGGAGGCTAAAAGACTTGGAAGATTTTAAAGTAAAAGACATGTCGTTATCGCCGAAAGGGAAACTCCAGATTTCGTGGGCTTCCAAACATATGCCTGTGCTTCAAAAGATTAAGCAAAGATTTGAAAAAGAGAGACCTCTTGAAAACTTAATGATAGGAGCATGTTTACACGTAACAAAGGAAACAGCAGTGTTAGTTAAAACCTTTTTAGCTGCTGGAGCGAAGGTAGCCTTATGCGGTTCTAATCCACTTTCTACACAAGACAGTGTTGCAGCAGCATTGGCGGAAGAAGGAGTGCACGTTTATGCTTGGCGGGAGGAAAGCGCAGAGGAATATTATTGGTGTATAAACCAAGTGATAGACCACAAGCCAGTCATAACTTTAGATGACGGCGCGGATTTAGTTGGCACCCTTCACAGTCGGAGAACAGACTGGTTACCAAATGTTAAGGGAGGAACCGAGGAAACAACCACGGGGGTTTTACGGTTGAAGGCAATGGAAAAAGCAGGAACTCTTCAATATCCTATAATAGCTGTAAACAATGCCTATACCAAGTATTTATTCGATAACCGTTACGGAACGGGACAAAGCACAATTGATGGAATAATACGAGCCACAAATACATTGTTAGCTGGCAAAAACCTTGTTGTGTGTGGATACGGATGGTGTGGACGAGGGATAGCGCTACGAGCTAGAGGAATGGGAGCCAACGTAATGGTTACGGAGGTAAACCCTCTGAGAGCCTTAGAAGCTGTAATGGACGGATTTACTGTACTTTCCATGGACAAAGCGGCATTAGTAGGGGACATATTCGTAACTGCTACGGGAAACACTAGTGTAATCAGAAAGGATCACATACAAAAAATGAAGGATGGCGCCATCCTCGCTAACAGTGGACACTTCAACGTGGAAATAAGTTTAAAAGATCTGGAAAGTATAGCGAGTTCCAAACGAACCATACGGCAAAACCTAGAAGAATATAAGCTTGAAAACGGCAAAACGATTTACCTCTTAGCCGAGGGAAGGTTAGTAAACCTCGTGGCGGCTGAAGGACACCCATCTGAAGTCATGGACATGTCCTTCGCAAATCAAGCTTTATGCACAGAATACATAGCTAGGCACCAGAAAATGGAGTCGAAAGTATACAATGTGCCACCAGACATTGACAATACAGTTGCAAGGTTAAAACTAGAAGCGATGAGAATAGAAATCGACAAACTCACTGAAGAACAAGAGGAATATTTGAAAAATTGGGAAAGCGGTACTGTTTGAATGATAAAGTTTAAATGGGTTAAGAGATAAACATGGCTAGGATACGGTGGTGAACGCATGGTTAGTAAAGATCAAGCTATTGGTGGAGTGATCTTCCTCATATGCATAATAGTAGCATTGTTTTACGTGGTAACTCTCTTTCTTCCAGAATGGCTAGGCGGCATAGGGCTAAACGTTGACACCACGAAGATGACCAGTGTACAGTTCTGGTTAGTAGCTATTCCGGTGTTCCTAGCATTCATTTTAGTTCTAGGCATCGGCGCATGGATTGGGTGGACTATGGCTACTACGCCTCCTCCAAAACCGATCGAAGAACTTGAACTTGAGGAAGAGACACCAGAGGAAGAAAAAACAAAGGAATCCGAAAAGAAGAAAAAGTAGGTTTCCACCTTTTCGAGGAGTTCTTATCCTTTTTTCGGATTAATTCTGTTAGTACAGTTTCTAGACTAGTTATTTTAATCATATTTTATAGAAACCGTCAATGGTTTACCGAAGGAAGTTGTGAGAGTAACAGTGTATGTTTCCCCTCTCTTGTAATCTCCTCTTAAATAGATCGTTCTAACTTGTTGGGGTAACGTCTGAATCGGTATTTGGGAGTAAGACCTGTTGTTTATGGTTATTTGAGTTATGTTCACTTCTACTGTAGCGATATTCTGAATGGTTATTGCCAGATGAGTATCATTTACCCATGTTTCTCGAAGGAGTAATGGCTGGTTGGGGAAGACTGTTTTGATTCTTTCGGTTAACTTTGCTAATTGGGGAGCTACAAAGAAAGCTAGGCCTACTGCAGTAACGAACGTAAGCATAAGAGCCGATATAGCTGCCCGCAAATTTTCCGCGCTCTCTTAGTCTTCACTAACAACCCGAAATTCTTGTTTCAGAATTTATTTAGAGTTTATGAATCTGACGTAAATATGGAAAAACTGAATTTATATGTTCAAAAACTTGAAGACAAAATATATGATGATTGGGATCGCTATTGGAAGAATTAACTGTTTACGTTCGAAGAAACTGCCAGTGTTTGTTTCCTCAGCTTTAGGTTGGATTTCGTATTCTTTTATTTCACGAGTTGTAACATCAACCTTAATTATCGCTATTTTTTTCTTGAGATCAATTTCCACAGAGTATATCTGGTTTTGCAGTGTAGCTTTTTTAGGTTTCAATCCGCTTTTATGTCCTATTCGTTTAAGAAAGTCGGTAGCGATAGCGGTAACTGTTTCAGCAGTTAGAGGCTTAACATGTCTAGTTGGAGGCTTACCGGCGGGGGTTTTAATAGTCTTCTTGGTAACTGCATTGGTTTGCATTGTGGTCAATGAAGTACTCTCCTTTGTTCCTTGCTAAGAGGAGCAATCATTTAAAGGGTAGTGTGTAATACTTATCTCCGACTTTGGACATGAACAATTCTTATAAGTGAAAACTTCAGCGTCTCTCAGGAGATTTTCCTGTTGCTAATTGCTTTAGATCTTCTTCCCCCTCAGCGTACCCTGCAGCAATAAGAATATCGCCTACATGTATTCTTGTATGAGGTTTAGGGCGTATCCATCTGTTTCCGCGTCGTATAGCAAGTACCCACATTCCTGTTTTCTCCGGAATCCTTGCCTCTCGCATGGTTTTATTAACTAACGAGGAGTTTTCCGAAACTTGAATGCGAAGAACGGTTTCCTCTGCCTCTTCGATAACGAGTTTTAATACCGGATGAGGTTCTAGCTGGCGGAGTACTACTTCGGCGATTTCAGCTGCTGCATCTGCAATTTTTTCAGTGACTACGCCTATGCGGATTAAGCCTAGAAAGTTTTTTGATTCTTGGCGTTTGAAGCCGCTAGATAACACTAAAAGTTCGAATTCTGTGTGCAGTTCATCTACGTGTTCCTCGAGTTGTTCGACTTCTTCAGCTAGTTCACGGTTGTTTAATAGAATTGAAGAGTAAGCTAGGTCCATCATGAGTTCGGAGGTATTTTTGAGTTCAGTTAGCATTTCAACAATTTTCTCAATTTGCTCCTTACTTGGCATAATTACTCCTCTTCTAGTTTTTGAAGGGTCCCTTCAGCCAGTTTCTTTAATTCATCAACTCCGGAGTGAGAGCCACGGGCGATAAGTATGTCATTTTTTTGAATTGTTTCCCTGCCTTTAGGGTTGATAATCCAATGTTTTTTTCGACGTATTGCGATTATGTCTACGCCTATCTTCGAAGCTAGTTCTAGTTCACTGAGGCGTTTTCCAGCTAGTATAGAGTTGGGATGTACTGTGGCTTTCACAAGTCCTTCTTCAGCTTTTTTAAAAACTTCGGAAACTAGTGGGTGAACGCCTATGTTGCGTAACACTATCATGGCGATATCTGCTGCGGCATCAGAGATCTTGTCCGCACTGGAGGCAACTTTGAGTACTCCAACCAAGGCTTCAGCGTCTTCAGGGTCACGCGTAGCAACCATAGTGCTCATGTTAAGTTGGTAGGCCAAGGTGTCAACGTGGCTTTCGAGTTCCAGAACTTCCTCAGCTAGTTCATAGTCGTTGAAGAGTGCTGCTGAATATGCGAGGTCCATCATTAGTTCAGATATATCCTTCATCTCAATGAGGATTTCTCGCACTGACCGAGGTTTATATTCTATTTTCTCGAATTCTGACATGCGGTTAGAATCTCTCCAACTTCAAACATAGTTTCAAGTAGTTTTAAACGGTAAACAGGGATATAAGTTTCTTACGTTTTGCTAATTAGCATGGTTAATGTTGCTCAGTGAGAGAGTTACCCAATCAACGTTAACGCGATGAGCAGGGCAAGCGTTGTCATTGCGTCAGCTAAGGAACTTTCGATGGGAATAACGAAATTGTCAGGATCTAAACCTTTCTGGAAAGTAATTATGCCTATGATATAAGATAGAGCAATCATGGAAAATGCTGCAATAACATTTGTAATCACTAAAACCCCAAAAAGGAGAAGGAATAGTGACGCCGTCAAGCTCCTTTGAATTGTTAGTGAAAGGAAAGTATAAACAAGGAACATCACAAGAGAAGCTGCCCAAGCGCCAAAAATTTCGGTTGCGTGAGTTTTAATGCTAAAAATTGAGGGATTTAACGTGCCTAACGCCAACTTTGTGGTTGCAGTTGATCCCACAACAGCTCCTACATCACCAATAGTGTCAATCAACGCCGGGTACACAATGTAAATCTCAGGAGTGTTGCCAATCAGTTGACCTATCTTTCCAAGAAAAGAACCAGTCACATTAACAATAAAGCTTACTAGAAGAAGAGTTGAAACAGCTTCATAGACTGTCCTTACAAAAGTGGTTTCAGAGCGATTTCTGAGAGAAAAATAAAAGGTCGAAATAGTCAACACTGTGCATACTGTTCCAAGAAAGAATAATCCAAAGTTTCCATAGGAAAAGAACAAAGTCAAGGCAATGATGTAACAAAAAGTGACAAGGATATCAGCAGCTGTAGATTGTATGGGGTATAAAACGATATCGGGATCTAAGCCTTTCTTGAATGAAAAAAAGGAGACCGCAATAGTTAGTGGAGAAACCAACAATAGAGACAAGGACATAGTTGCAATGACAAGCATTAAAATACCCATAAAACTTGTTGCTGAGATTCCCCAAAACAAGAAAGCGAAAAAGAAAGCAACTAACCCCGTAAAAAGACTTGTTATGAAAGTTAGAATTAGCAACACTTCGATAAGCAGATGGAAGTATTTTGTGTTACCCAAAAACTTTGGTTGAATCAAACCCAAATGAAGCCCTGTACTTAGCCTACCGCAAAGCAGTCCGCCTACAACTCCTCTAGAGCTCAAAATTGCCGGATAAAGGAGGATGATCCAAGGTTCCTTAGAGAAAAGTCCGAAGTGTAAAGCCATTAAGGTTCCAGCTACAAGTCCGAAAACATTTACAGTGAAAGCAAGAAGGGATTGTTTAAAAGTTCCGCTCAATGATTTAAGGGTGTTATAGATTGAGATTTGTTGAACATTCTGGTGTCTGGAGAATTGACAGCAAATAGCAGTAGACGTAAGGTTGGCCACTTTCATTTTGCTCACCTAGCGAACTGTCTTCACACACTCCCTCCATCTCCAGACACCTCTCAAGCATGAATTTCGTCAAGGGATCAACCAAGCAGAGATACAGCTCCCATTACTTTGCTTCATTTAAGCATAGAGGAGAAGCAGTAATTACTTAAATAATTTTCCAAGGGAAGGACTAGGAAAGGTTAAGTGGTTTCTTTCTCTACTTCATGTATGACATCTTCGATTATTTCAAGGGCTATGTCGACCAGTTCTCTTGTTATGTTTAGTGGAGGTGCTATTCGAACTGTTGATTCTCCACAGGTAATTATTGCAACCCCGCGGCGCCAAGAACGCATCATAATTTCTTTTGCTTTCCTTGCAGCAGGCTTCTTGGATTTCTTGTCTTCAACTATTTCAATTCCGATCATTAAACCTTTACCTCTAACGTCACCCACTATTTCACTTTTTTCAGCGTATTCATGCAGACGCCTTATTATGTAGTTGCCTTGACGGCTTGCATTTTCCAGCAAGTTTTCTTCTCGTATCACGTTTATTGTGGCTATAGCGGCTGTACATGCAACTGGATTTCCACCGAAAGTACTGGCATGTGAACCTCCTTCCCAATCCATAATTTTCGCCTTTGCCACTGTGGCGCCTAAGGGAAGCCCAGATGCTAAGGCTTTGGCCATACAAACGACGTCAGGTTCAACATTCCAATGTTCAATAGCACACCATCTTCCGGTTCTTCCCATACCAGCTTGAATTTCATCATCTATTAACAGTATGCCATATTTGTCAGCCAGCTTCTTTAAACGTTTAAAGTATCCTTCTGGAGCTACCACGTATCCGCCTTCGCCTTGGATAGGTTCGAAAAGTATAGCAGCAACGTTTTCCGGAGGCACGTATTTGTGGAAGATGAAGTCGTCAATGAAGTCAACACACCAATAATCACATTCAGGAAAAACTTGCTTAAAGGGGCAACGATAGCAGTAGGGATAAGGCACATGAGTCACGCCGGGCATTAGTGGGAAGAAATGACGCCGTTGGGTTGGCTTGCTTGCCGTAAATGAGAGAGCCCCCATGGTTCTTCCATGAAAAGCGCTTATAAAACCTAAGAACAGAGGTTTTCTAGTGTGCCATTTCGTTAGCTTTATAGCTGCTTCGATGGCTTCAGTTCCACTGTTTCCAAAATACACTTTTTTACTGAAACTGCCAGGGGTTATTTTGCAAAGTTCTCCTGCCAGATCCACTACTTCACGATAATAAAAGTCAGTATTTGAATAATGCAGAAAGCGGTTACATTGTTGTTTAACAGCGTCTACTATCTTTGGATGGTTATGCCCCACATTTAAACAAACTAAACCTGAGTTAAAATCGATATACTCGTTTCCATCTACATCTTTTACGATACATCCTTTTCCAGATTCAACTACAAGGGGATAGAAACGCACGTATGAGGGGGAGATCAATGCCTCGTCCATCTGTACTAGTTCTCTGGCTTTAGGACCTGGTGGACGGACAACTATTTTCGGGTATTCTGGCATAGGTATATCACCTGATTCTTGTGAAACTTAATTTTTAGAGAGAAAGCATTTATAGCTATCTATAAAACGAGAGAAAAAACTATGTTAACAAAGGGGGAATGAACGTTTTGGGATAATTTGTTGGGGTCTGATGTATTTTTAGGGTTTAGCCAAGGTTATCTCGATTGTGGAAACGTTTGATTTTTGTCCTTCTGTGCGTTCTACCTGTTCTGTGCCGATGGATATTTTTTGCAGTGCTGCGTCTTTTACGAATGCCCTTCGCAATAGTTCAACTGTGTCAACGGCTCTGCTTATAGCGCGTCCTCGAGCTTTAATGGTTACTTGTTTGGCACCGGAGTTGAAGAAGGTTAGACACGCAAGGACATAGTTCATTATTGGTTTTCTTCCGATTAGAACAACGTTTTCACCAGACGTAGTTGGGGTTCCTTCAGGCTCAGTTTTTTCTTCAGCCAAATTTCTACCTCCTATTTCGTTGATATGAAGTCATTTGCAAAGTGTAAAATATAAAATACTGTAAGGCGCTCTTATAGTTTTCCATTGCCTTCCATGCGATATATGAGTTACATATTTCCTATTTCGATTCCTTTTTCAAACGCTATCTTATTCAATTCGAAAAGCTCTTCTTTCTCTTTACCAAGAACCTTTTTCAATGCTTCCAAAATGTTTTCTTTAACAACTATTTTTGTCTTAGCGATGTATGCGCCCAACATCACCATATTAGCTACTTTATCATTGCCTACTTCGATTGCTATTTCGTTCGCGGGCACTTTAACTATGTTTACATCAGTTCGTTTCGGTTGGAGAGTGACAAGTGACGTGTTAACTACGAGTAAGCCGCCTGTTTTGAGGCGTGGTTCAAAGGCTTCTAACGAAGGATTGTTCATTATGATTAAAGAGCGGGGATTAGTGATTACAGGTGAGCCTATTTCCTCATCTGAGACTACAACGGTGCAATTAGCGGTACCTCCACGCATTTCAGGACCATAGGACGGAATCCAAGTAACGTTTCTTCCTTCTTTCATTACCGCATAGGCCAAAAGTTTGCCGATGAACAGGATTCCCTGCCCTCCAAAACCTGCAATTATCACGTCCTCATAAAATGGGCTCATTTCTGCTACGCCTCCTCTACTGTTTTTTTAGTTTCAGGTGTTTTGAATTCACCCAAAGGATAGCAAGGAATCATTTTCTCTTCAACCCAGTCAACAGCTTTTTGGGGGGACATACCCCAATTTGTTGGACATTGAGAAAGAAACTCTACTAAGGAAAAACCTAATCCATTTATTTGGGTTTCAAAGGCTTTTCTCAATGCCTTTTTTGCAGCAATTATGTATTTCGGTTTATGGACTGCCACTCGGGCGATATAAGCTGCACCTTCTAAGGTAGCAAGCATCTCAGCAACTCTTACCGGATAACCTTCCCTGCCTGGGGCACGTCCATTGGGAGACGTTGTTGTTTTCTGGCCGATAATCGTAGTGGGCGCCATCTGTCCGCCAGTCATGCCATATATAGCATTATTAACGAATAGCACAGTTATATTTTCGCCTCTAGCCGCAGCATGAATTATTTCAGCGGTTCCTATGGAGGCTAAATCCCCATCACCTTGATAGGTGAAAACTATTAGATCAGGATGCACTCTTTTGCATCCAGTAGCAATTGCTGGAGCTCTTCCATGAGCTGCTTCATACATGTCGCAGTTGATGTAGTTATAGATAAGCACAGAGCATCCTACAGGGGCTATACCTGCAACTCGTTCGATAATTCCCAATTCATCAATTACTTCTGCTAACAATCTATGGATGATTCCATGCCCACATCCAGGGCAATAATGCGTTGTAACAGGAAACATAGATTTTGGACGCTCAAAAACTTTCACAAGCACTTAAATCGCCTCCTCTTTAACTATTTTTTCTGCTTGCACCGCTATCTCATCGTAGGAGGGCACCATTCCACCTGTTCTCCCATAGAAGTGAATTTCTGCTCTTCCACAAACTCCTATTTTGACATCTTCAAGCATTTGCCCCATATTCATTTCCACTACGAGAATGTTGTCTACTTTTTCAGCTATTTCCTTGAAAGTACTATACGGGAACGGAAATAGAGTGATCGGCCTCACCAACCCAGCGTTTATTCCTTTTTCACGCAGAATCTTGATAGCTGTCTTAGTGATTCTCGCTGTTGTTCCATAGGCAGCTATGATTATTTCAGCATCTTCCGTCATATAATTCTCAACACGGACTTCGTTTTTAGCCATCTCTAGATACTTTTGTTGAAGCTTCAGATTGTGTTTTTCGAGTTCTACAGGGTTTAGGTATAAAGTTTTGATTAGGTTTCTAGGTCTCCCCTTCGCACCTGTAATCGCCCAGTTCTTTGGTGGAAGTTCTGGCGGTGGACTTTTTTTGAACTCCACAGGTTCCATCATTTGCCCGATATAACCATCGGCCAACACCATTACCGGATTGCGATATTTATCTGCTAGGTCAAAGGCATCCATTATCAAGTCAACAGCTTCTTGAACGGTAGATGGTGCCAAAACAAGCAGCCGATAATCTCCATGCCCACCGCCTTTTGTGGCTTGGAAATAATCTGACTGAGAAGGCAATATTCCGCCAAGCCCAGGCCCACCGCGCATAACATTCACTATGACGCAGGGAAGTTCTGCGCCTGCAATATAGGAAATTCCTTCCATTTTTAGGCTAATTCCTGGGCTTGAGGAAGAAGTCATTACGCGTGCTCCAGCTCCTGCGGCGCCAAAAACCATGTAAATAGCTGCTATTTCACTTTCAGCTTGGACAAAACATCCACCTACCTGAGGTAGACGTTTTGACATGTATTCTGGAATCTTGTTTTGGGGAGTTATAGGATAACCGAAGAAAAATCTACATCCGGCTTGGACGGCTGCTTCAGCGATTGCTTCATTTCCGCTTATTAAAACTTTTTCCCCCATGTGACTTTCCCTTCTTCAGGACCCGGTTATTTTATAAATCTCTATGGCTATTTCAGGACATGTTAATGCACATAAAGTGCATCCAGTGCATTTTCTCTCAGGGTCTACAAACTTTGCAGGGTGGTATCCTTTAGAGTTAATGTTACTGGAAACTTGTATGAGATGAAAAGGACAAACAGTAATGCAAAGTTGGCATCCCTTGCAAAGTTCTTCGTTAACTACTATCTTTCCGCCCATGGATTTTCCCCTCTTTCCCCTTTCACCCTCCGTAGAGATGCTCGTTGCATGTTGAGGATTTAAAAGCGATTTTCAAACTTATTAGTGTTAGCATTAAAGGAGCCATACCAGTAAGAAAACCAAAAGTAGACCTGTTGCTAAGAACAAGGGGACAGCCATGTGTTTCGCTCTTTTTAGAGCGGGGTCAATTAGCGAACAGAGTTCAATTATTTGTTTTTCACCTATGACTTTTACGTTAGGAACTGTTGTAACTTTGTATCCTACTTTAGCGGGCTTCATATCCATCAAGGCTTTTTCAACAGTCTCTCTGACGTAATTTATCAGCTTTTCATGGGGAATAACCTCGCCAAGTGCGTGATACCCCCGACTTGTTAAAACAACGGCAGTAACTGCATGGGTGTCTGTAGTGAAAACTTCACCAGAATCAACGCCTAGATCCCTAAACATGGAAAGGATTTTCTCTCGTAACCCTGAAACCATGTTGTTCCCGTCGATTGTCACATAAGCAAACTTTTGGTTGCCAACTTCTACGGTTACGGCGGTTATACCTCCCGGCCCCATGCCATCTTCTAGACCGAATTCTGTAGGGATTATCTTAGCAGCGCCCACCTTAAAGGGCAGCCTCTTTAAGGATGAAGTTTCCTTCAGATTTTCTGTTATTGCTTTTCTAAACAATTCCATGTTTTCTTTGATAGAAACTGTTCCGTCTAAACTGTTATGCGCATTGATTACTATTACATGAGACAAACCATATTTTTTAGCCTCTTTTAGGGCGTAACTGCCTAACGCTTGTGGCAAATCTTCGGTAGTTTTCGGGGCTAAGGTTAAGGATAGAACAGCGCAATCGCCGAATATTTGGCAAAAAACGGTTGCGGGGCCACATGTGGTGTGGGTCAACGGAGTAGCCAATGAAGCTGTGGGAGAAAAATTTGAGGCATCAACAACTTTTTCGATTATTCTTTCCACATGACTGCTGGAGGAAACATCGAATTCGTGTCCAAGCAAACCATGGGGAACAGCTACGTACTTAAATTTTTTTTCCAATGCTTCTTGGAGTTTAGAAGGAAGAAGACTACTCCCAACATTTTTGAATGGACCAGGATGAACCTGTGGAATAACCAACATTATCTTTTCGGAGGATGTTTCAAACTTTAAGATTGAGATTTTAACGTTTCTTTCGGTACCAAGCTTTTCAAATATGTTTTCTAAGGGAGTGTTAGTGCCTTCAATCCAATTAATTAGGAAAGCTTTAAACAGAGCAAACGATGAAAAACCTAGTTTTTCCACACCGATTTTGTTAAGGGAATAAGTGAAGGCATAAACTGCAACTATGCTTAGTGGAATTGTGGCGGCTAAGTATTCCCACGCTCCAAGATTTAAAGTGTTGCCCATGTAAGTCCACGTGTAGAAAAATAGCATTAAGGCAACTGAAGGGGTGAAGAAGGCAGAAATAATTCTCCTCCAATGAGAAGCAACTGAGGTCGCATTTAAAACAGTTAGACGTAAGATAACAGCTGCGGAGAAGCCTAAGAGCCAAAGTCTAAACAATGTAGTTATCCTAAACAAGAGGGCTAAGCCGTTACTTAGCAAAATAAAGGCTAACCAAACTGCAAGAGAGAAAATGGATAACCCAAGACATCTTCGCATTTCATAGACAAGGTCATTTCTTAAAAAAATCTTATCCACAACCATGTCTGAGATAAAGGTAATTAGGAAAAGGATTATCCCAATAATTATACCAAATAGCAGGCCTTGCAGGGTAGGGTTTAACAGAAGTGTGGAAAATACCCCGCACCCAGCACAGAGGAGCATAATCAATCCAAGGATTACTTTCAAAGAGGGTAACGTAAAGAGAGATGAATAACGTTTCACCGCCTTGTTGATGGATTCGTCAAAGAATTCTTTATCATTCAAGTTTTTCCCTTTTCCACTGGAAAGGTTTTAGGTTATTGTTTTGGATATATCTATTACGGAAAGCTACGTTACAACTTTTTCTGAGTTAAGGAGTAAGTGTTTTAAGCTAGAAAGGTGTAAGGTAATCCTGCGGTAATTATGTCTTCAAAAAATGGCTTACCGCTTTCCATCTTTCACATGCTCGAGAAAAATATGGGTAGAAAAATACTTGTAATCCTGGATCCTTCTTATGGTTTTGAAGGAGTTTTAGTTGCTGTAACAAGAGAACCTCCAGGGATCTGGCTTTCTAATGCTGAGGCAGTTATCCTTCGCGCCACCATTGCGCAACCTATACCACAAATTGCCGCGCGGGAGGATAGAAGTGAAATTTTTATCAACTTGAACTCCGTTCAACGCATAGAAGTTCTGCATAAAAACGTTAAGTAAAGAAAGCATAACCAATTATAGAGATAGCTATTAATGCTATGGCAAACACTACTAGAAGTTCCGGTCGAACCTTAACCCCTTCAGTTTCTTCCTCGAAAAATCTTAATAGACCAGCACTTGCTGCAGGCATAGGCGCCCTTTTTTCTTTCTTTTTACGCCTACTCATATATAGAGCCTCTTTCCTTGACGAAGAATTTAACGTTTCCAAGTTATTAACATTGCGATGATAATGGAATTGTTCAAAGAACTTTTATTCCACACTTTAAGATATTGTGAAGGAGGGTAAACCCGATGTCTCGTGAGGAGTATAACAGAGTATTCGAGCTTTTGCAGAAACACCACCAATGGTTCGGTGAGGTGATTCCATTAATAGCTAGCGAGAACATTCCAAGCCCAGCTGTTAGAGAAGCCCTAATAAGTGATTTTGGAAACCGCTATGCCGAAGGATGGCCTGGTGAACGCGTCTACGCAGGATGCATATACATAGATGAAGTGGAAAACTTGTGTATTAGAATGATGAAGAAATTATTTAGAGCTGAATTTGCGGACGTTCGACCAATTTCTGGAGTGGTGGCAAATCTTGTCATTTACACGGCCTTCACTGAGCCAGGCGACACCATGATGGCTCTTTCAATTCCCTGCGGCGGGCATATAACTATGGGAAAGAAAAAGCTTGGGGGAACAGCGGGCGCTGTTCACGGGTTAAACGTTGAATACTTAGCGTTGGATTATGAGGAAATGAACATTGATGTTGACCGAACCAAAGAGAGACTAAAGAAACTCGTGAATAAGGGAAAGACGCCTAAACTTGTAATGTTCGGTGCAAGTGTGTTTCCTTTTCCGCATCCGTTAAAAGAACTTGCAGACTCGTTCCACGAAGTAGGTGCCACTGTTGGATACGACGCTGCACATGTAGCCGGGTTAATCGCCGGCGGATGTTTTCAAGACCCTCTACGTGAAGGCGCAGATGTTATGAGCCTAAGTACACATAAGACCTTTTTCGGACCACAACATGGTTCAGTCGTTTCATGGGAGAGATATGCAGAGAAGATTAAACGTGCAACATTTCCGGGAATGGTAAGTAATCATCACCTGCACGCGGTTGCTGGTGTAGCAATAGCGTGCGCTGAGCTACTGGAGTTCGGTAAAGAATACGCCACTCAGGTAATTAGAAACGCCAAAGCGTTGGCTCAAGCACTTTATGAGCAGGGATTCAACGTACTAGCTGAACATAAAGGATTCACTGAATCCCATGTAATTCTGATAGATATAACTAAGCAAGGGGATGGAGGAACTATAGAGAAGGAATTAGAAAGAGCTAATATCATTATAAACCGCAATCTTCTTCCATGGGATATTAAAGAAGGGAGGCATTTTATGCATCCCGGCGGCATTCGACTGGGAACTTCAGAGCTTACACGTCTTGGGATGAAAGAGGCAGAAATGGTTGAAATAGCTGAGTTCATTAAACGTGTAGTAATGGACAGAGAATCTCCAGAAAAGGTGAAGGAAGATGTTGTTGAATTCCGTAAGAATTATCAAAAAGTACACTACTGCTTTGAAAGTGTCATGGAAGCATACAAGTATATCAAAATCAGATAACCTCCAAGAGAATGGTTATGCTCACTGTTCCAATTATGGCGACGAGGGTTAGGCTTTAGTAAACTTGATGAGCCTAATGCACGTTAATAGGGATAAGGAAAGGTACGAGGATTTTATCCGAACTATTCCAGAATCTCCTCATAGTTATGGAGAATCCTCGCTTAGGGAAAACTAACAGGCTATGCTACCAAAATTGATCACCATGAAGAGATGTTAATGGTTAGACAGTCTCATTGGAAATGACAATTAACGAGTGGAAGAGAGCATAAATGAGGGGAAACAAGTCTGGAATTGTTTTGTGGACTATTGGACATAGTAACCGCTCCATAAAATATTTTGTAGAACTTTTGAAGACCCATAAAATCGAGGTTTTAGTAGATGTCCGCAGTTTTCCTACATCAAAGGTTGAACATTTTAAACGTGAAAAGATGGAACAGTGGCTTCCTGAAAATGGAGTGAATTACGTATGGCTTGGTAGAGAGTTAGGAGGATATCGTAGGGGTGGATATAAAGAGCACATGCGAACAAAACTATTCAGAGAGGGAATAAAACGATTGTTAGATATAGCCCGAGAAAAGAGAACATGTATAATGTGCATGGAAACTAATCCGAAATACTGCCATCGCCGGCACATTTCTACCTATCTAGAAAGGAAAGGGATCAAAATATTTCATATACTAAGAAAGGAACAGACAAGCCTTCTGAAGTTTTAAATCTATTATCCTTAAGGATATATACATTAAGAGCTGGTGACAATGCGCATTCGAGAATTTCAGAAAATGATGCGAGATATATATTTTCACCGAGATTCCCAGCGGGGAGTAAAGGGCACCTATGATTGGTTGGTTGACGAAATGAAAGAACTAGGCGAGGCATTAAAAGAGGGAAACAAGCAAGCTTTGAGTGAGGAGTTTGCTGACGTAATTGCATGGCTTGCCTCTCTCGCTAATGTTGTAGAAGTAGACCTAGAGAGAGCGGCTTTGACCAAATATATGGGAAGGTGCCCGAAATGTGGAAATGTTAAGTGTAAGTGTGACGTTTAACTTGCCAAACGTTTTTGTCCTAGCCCAGTTAACTCCCAAATAAACTGCCTATCACCCTTACGTCTAACAATCCCCTCAGCTTCCAGTAGCCGCAAATGATGATTAACCACACCATAAGTAAGGCCTGTTTTCTTAGAAATTGAAATAGCGGTTCCAGAAGATTTTTCTAACACACGAAGAATCTTCGTTCGACTTAATAGCCCATTACGATTATTTCTTATTACCGTGAGAAATGCATTCGGGTGATAATCGGCTTTTAACATGGCTATTCTAAGACAAGATTGGCATTAGTTTTAGAAAGAAGTTTCGTTTAAGCAAAGTCTGCAAGGCTCACTTGCTTAGGTTTTTTACCTTCGAAAAGCGAGTTAATCTCTTCACGGATAAGCATTATTCTTTGAGCATAATACTCTCCCAAATGGTATTTTTTTATCAGATGCTCGGCCGCATCTAAATATTTCTCTATACCTCCGCGGTAAACAGTCAAAGTTAAGGCGCCTCCGCAAGCCGGACATTTTCCACGAAGAGGGATACGTCGAAAACGTTTATTGCATGATTTACATCTGAAGCTTTGCGTTGAAAAAGCTCTCAGGTTTCCAGAAATGTCTCGCATGAAATGTGTGGTAAGCACTTTGGAGGCAACTTTTTGCACATCCACGGCTTTTATTTTTTCAGCCAGTTCGAGCTGACTCTTCAGTTTTTCCAGCATGGTCTTCAATCGCTTGTATGTTGTTCTTTGAATTCCAAAGTTGATGTCAGAAACTGGTGTAGTGTAGTGGAAGCCTTCCCATTGTGCTTCAGAGCCAAGTCTAAACTCGATGATGTCAATTATTCGACTTACATCTTTTGCTTGGGCATTTTCCAACGTTTTCCTGTAAAAGTCTAGGGGATAAAAAGGGGCTACATCCACATCGTGGGCTTGTCTTTGAACTTCCTGTGGATTAACTATGGGAATCATAAGCAACGGAGCGTCCATGATTCCACCTATCTGTGCAGGAAGATATTCACGGGAAAAGTTTAGGAAAGTATCCAAGGCCAGCATTAAACTGTCCTCGTCGCCATCACAGTCTCGGCGTTTTGCTGAATGCCAAACAGGGTGGGCATAGCAAACATTTAATTCTGTAAAACCGATAATCCTACCTAGGATACCAACCGAGGTATGGGGGGCCAAACCGACAATCAGGTGTCCTAATAAATCGTCGACTTGTCCAACGTTATAGAAAGGGGAAAACCCGTAAACCTTGATAAGTAGTTCGTCCAGAAAATTAGCTATGCGAACAAAATATTCGGCGCATTTCCGTGGAATGACCACGTCTTGAATTTTAAGTTCACAAATCTGATCTGAACGGGCTAAGGGTTCACCCTTAACATCGTGTAAGTATCCAAGTTGACGAAGCTTATCAACAGAAACACCTATTTCTCTCGGTGTGAAATGTGTTAAAGGAGCATTTGTTGCATCAAACCGTACAGTTCCATCTTTGAACACCCATAAATCATACTTGGCACGTAGAATCCCTTTCTCGATAATTTCCGGCACCTTGGACTCGTTCATTAATCCTTTAACGCCTTTAACTACTTTAGGAAGGGAAACACGAAGCTTATTGCAAGCTTCTTCGATTAGTCTACGAAAGTTTATTGGTTGACGTGTATATCCCACGGCAGAGGACATGCATGAAGGACAAACAGTGTTCATGAGGGACTTGCCACATTGAGGGCACAATTTTTCAACAATTGTTTCCTCCCCACAGTTAGGGCATGTTAAGCGATAGGTGTATGTTTTGCAAATTGGACATTTTCGTTTAACTAGTTCGACGAATACGGGCGCCCCTCTAGAGGCTGCTTCAATCAAGTCACGCTGGGCGCCTCCAGCCATTCCCACCGGAAACAAGATATGTACTGGAGGTTTCATTGCGCGTTTCTTAGCTTTTTCTGGACGTCCCATCCTAGCGCCCACAACTGTCAGAGACTTTGCCCGTACCTCAACCCCGCAAATTTTCTGAATGCACTTCAAGACTGAAACATCAAAATCAATCTGTAAACTCGTAATGTTCCAGCCCATGCAAAAAGCAATAGCATGAGCCTCATCACCTTCTATCGCTATCTTATTGTTTACAATTCTGTGGGGAAGGCATATCCGTTCCAAAAGCTCCTTGACTTCAAGGTTAAATTCTCCAGATATTTCTAAAACAGTCTCACCGTTTTCTTCGGTTTTTATTTCAGCGTTTAGTAACCATTTTCTAAGTTTGATTATTTCCTCACAGGAATGAAGGTTTTCCCAGAAAAACGTATATGCTGGATGCAGTGGAAGTTTCAAGGTTAAGGATAAAGCTAATGCTTCCTTTAATGTTGGTTTACAATGGAAAGGATCTTCGATAAAACGTCTAATTCTTTCTAATGCAACTTCAGAACTCTGTGCTGCCCTTTCAAAGTTTCCTTCAAGTTTGTTTAAAATCGTTTCTTGAAGCTCCTGACTCCACCATTCTTCTACATATCCAGAACATGAAAGTCTTTTGCTGCTATAGAGGAAATCGCCAAAACTTATGAGGATATCTCCCAAAAACAGGATTTTTTCGATTTTATCTTTTATTTCCCTGAAGTTTTCAGTGGAAACTCGAATGACGTCGCCTGTTTTTAGCTTTACTATGGGGGATTCGATGTAGTCTACCGGAAGAGCTACTCCGCCTTTCCCGGGAAGTTCTAGGCGAAGTTGAGTGCCTGCAGCGAGAAAACCTTCTAAGACCATCATGGTAGCCGGGTGAATGCCAACAGCTGCTAAGCCTGTGTTTCTTGCCCTACCATATCGGAGTCTAAAACCTCCAGTATTAGACGGAAACGAGAATATCGGTCGTCCGGCAATAACTTCTTCCATAAATCCGGCTGATTTTTTCTTTTTCAATTCTCTGATTTGCTTAAGCCAATCCCATCCTTCGATGCCAAGCTTTTCCACGATGGTCCAAACTTTGGAGGCCCTTCCAACTATTCCATCGTTTACTACACGCAGGGCCCCGCCACGAACGCGGTTAGTTTCAATGCGAGGCAAATTTCGAAAAGATGAAACTTCTACGGGATCGGATTCTGTTCCAGTTACTTCCACTGGGAGATATTCCAAAGCCTTTCGTAGTTCTTGATCAGAAACATGATACTGAAAACGGCCAACATGACGCTCGTATAACCGAACCTCCTCAATAAAACGAAGAATCTCCTCTTCAGTTGGCTTATAACGATCTAATCCTAGTAGGCGACGTACAAAATCTCCGATAACCAAGGTTAAGGCCTGGTCAGTTCCACCAGCGGAACGAATAGGCCCGGCAAAATAGATGGCGAGGTACCGGGTTCGGTCGTGATTATTTTTAATCGTGACCTTTACAACTCCCTGCAGGGGTGCAGCAGTTAAACCTTCGGTGAGAATAGCTAAGGCCGTTCTAACGGCTTGTTCAGCCGCTTTCGCTGGTTCTTTATGCCCAAACCTTCCATAAACGATTTCTTCTGCGATCTTAAAGGCCATCTCTTCCCTAGGCATTGCCTTGCTATATCGACGAATGCTCTCTGAAACTCCTGGCGGCCCAACAAGACCTTCCACGAGTTCAGCCAAATCTTTAGCGATTTTGCATTCCGGTCTTAACGAAGGATCAAGACCTTTCTCCCTAGCTTTGGCGCTTACCATATATACCTGTTCTAGTTGTTGTGTTAAACTTTCTACATAGTTACGGTAGCTCTCACTCATCTCCACTAGGTGATTTTCCTCCTTAAGTGAATCAATAGAAATCTTCACAGAGCCTTTTGAGATTTTCTAACATGAAAGACTCAAAAAGGGTTCTTTCTAAACTGTTATTGCTCCATATGAATTCTACATAAAAACACTGTTTGCCATTTTTCTTTAGAACGTCCTGTCGCTTTCTGGTATGCTTCGTGAGCTATTTTGCAACGGTTTTCAACGCATTCTCTACAACGGAAATGCCTTAAATCTGAAGGCCCGTCGCATGCGCCGCAATTCAATAGTAGAACTTCTCCGAGGCCACGTAAAACTGTCCAAGCATATTCTCGTTCATCATAAACTGGTTCAAAATCAGGCCAAATCTCAAAAACATTTTCCGTTTTCAATGCTTTTTTCAAAGCTTTAAAATAGTTCTCGAATGCCGTCACTATTTGCACTTTCCTGTAGTCTGTATTATAGTGTGCACAAGTTCTGATACCTTTGCTTTTACATTAGCATTCTCTATAACGTTGCCTGTCACAATGATGTTTGCACCAGCCGAAACAGCAGATTCCACATGTTCCTTTTTTCGAATTCCACCGCCCACTATTAAAGGGACATCAATCATTTTTTTCACCATATTAATCATGGTAGCTGGGACGGGTTCTTTTGCACCAGAGCCGCCTTCTAGATAAACAAACCGCATCCCTAAATATTGTGCCGCTAGAGCATGAACCGCTGCTAGTTCTGGTTTTGTGTAAGGAATAGGAGTAGCTTTGCCTATGACTCCCGCAGTCTCTCCTTCGCCGACAATGATATAAGCCATGGGAATGGCTTCTAAACCAAATCTTTTGACTAAGGGAGCGCCTAAAATCTGGGCGCCTACCAAGAAATAAGGATCAGTGGAATTGAGAAGAGACATAAACCAGATCGCATCAGCATAGCGGCTTATGCCTGTAACATTGTTTGGGAACAGTATAACTGGAATCTTCACAACCCGTTTTATAGTCTTCACAACGTTGTCAAGATGTGAAGTAGAAGTAAAAGTGGAACCTCCCACCATTATGCCTGCAGTTCCACCTTCCTCTGCTTTTCTCGCAATTGAGGAAGCGGATGCAGCCGTTGTTTCCTCCGGATCTATTAGTGTGAGATGAATAGCGCCATCGTTTTGGATTTTCTTCAGTAAATATTGTTCCACTTTCCCCCTCATACCTTCAGCCTCAACCTTGACGGCTTATTCTTCGCCTTCCATGGCTGTTGTCTTTTGTGATGTACCGTAAAACTTGTCGACGAAAACACAGTAAATATCTATTTCTTGCTGTGGAGACTTAAGAGGTAGCTCGTCGGTTAAACCACAGCTAGCGCATCTAACTACCGCAGTTCCTTCGTTTTTAAGCAGTTCTACTCGTATGGTTTGTCGTCCACATTTAGGACAAGAAAAGAACCTAGGCAATCGCCTCTTAGGAATACGAATTACCTTTCTTCGCCTACGTCCCATTAAGGAAGCCTTCTATTACCCCTTTCCCTTTATACTTCAAGGACGCTTTCCCTTAAATATTTGCTCTTTCACACAATTAACAAAAAGGTGGAATCGCTTTGGAACTAACGCCAGAAATCCTAAAAATAAACCCGGCTGCCACTGCAGAACGAATAAAAACGTTCATCAAAGATATGGTTAAAAAAACAGGGACCAATGGAGTAGTTCTAGGTATTTCAGGTGGAATTGACAGCAGTACAGTTGCGGCCTTATCTACTTTATCTTTAGGTAGCGAGAAAGTCATAGGACTTATACTGCCAGAGGATGAAACCTATAATGAAACAGATATAAGACACGCTAAACGGGTAGCGGAGAAATTCCGTTTTAAAACAGTGGAAATCACTATCACCCCTGTTTTAGAAGCATATTACAAAACAATACCAATATTCGACTCTATGGAAAAAATAAGCCGAGGCAACATAAAAGCAAGGGCTCGCATGATTTACCTCTACTACTACGCCAATAAACTTAACTTGCTCGTATGTGGAAGCTCAGACAAATCAGAAACTATGATGGGCTATTTTACCAAATGGGGAGATGTGGCCGCAGATATAGCTCCTTTAATGGATCTCTACAAAACCCAAGTTCGCCAACTCGCGAAATATATAGGCGTGCCTGATGAAATAATAGCGAAGCCATCTTCACCAAACTTGTGGCGTGGACAACTAGCTGAAAAAGAGTTAGGAATAAAATACGAAACCTTAGATCTAATTCTCTATGGACTTGAACGGTTCATGTCAACAAAAGAGATAGCCAAACAACTACAACTTAACAAGCAACTTGTAGAAAAAATAAAAAAACGCTGGTTAAGAATGGAACATAAACGGCAAATGCCATTGTCACTCAAACTCACTTATCGCACGGTAGGAAAAGACTTTAGACTCTATCATACACAGTAAACCAAGACAAGGTGGGAGAAATATGAAACGATTCAACATAGCTTTAGCACAAATGACTTGTACAAGAGCAAATAAAGAGGCAAACATACAAAAAATGGAAAAATATATTCAAAAAGCAAAGGCAGAAAATGCGTCATTAATAGTTTTTCCCGAACTAGCCTTAACAGGTTACATCTTACGTGACCAAATTTACGAACTAGCGGAAACCATACCTGGCCCAACCGTAATGACCATGGAGAAAATTGCTAAGAGAGAAAATATTCACATAATTTTTGGCATGCCTGAACTCAGCGAAAAGACGCAAGCAGTAATCTACAATACGGCAGTATTAGTTGCTCCGAAAGGTTATGTTGGGAAATATCGTAAAATGCATCTTCCAACACACAGTGTATTTGAAGAGAAGAGATACTTTAGACAAGGTTATAAACCTACAGTATTCGAAACTGAACTTGGAAAGGTAGGGATGTTAATATGTTACGATGCCTTTTTTCCAGAGGTAAGCCGCATACTTCGACTAGAAGGGGCACAGCTTCTAGTCTGCATCTCAGCTTCACCCGCAGTACGACGCCATTTCTTCGAAATATTAACAGTAGCACGAGCGATTGAAAATACAGTTTTCTTGGCATATGTAAACCTTGTAGGTTTGGAAAATGGACTCCAATTTTGGGGAGGAAGCAGGCTCATAGCTCCGAGTGGGAAGATATTAATCCAAGCAAAATACAATGAAGAACACATGGTTGTAGGAACAGTCGATTATTCTGACATAAAGCCTGTGGAAGCTTTTGTTCCAACTCTCAGAGACTTAAGACCAGAAATCTTTCAAATGCTTCAAGAACTATCCGAAAAACTGTGATACGTGATGCTGTGATATCACACAAACCTTACCAAATCATTAATTCTTTAACAGCTCTTTCAATACGATCTAGTGCCTTCTCCAGCCGCTCATATGATGCGGCATAAGACAGCCGAATATATCCTTCACCATACTTGCCAAAAGCTACTCCAGGAACAGTTGCAACTCTTGCTTTGAATAGAAGTCGGTCACAGAATTCTTCAGAAAGCATTTTAAATGATTTAATGTTTGGAAAGGCGTAAAATGCACCCTTGGGGAGCGTAAATTCGAATCCTTCGATTTCGTTAAGTCTTGAGTATAGGAGCTGCCGCCTACGGTTGAACTCCTTGACCATTTCCTTAACTGGTTCCTGTGAGCCTTCTAGGGCAGCAAGAGCCGCATATTGTGCAGGAGCATTCACACAGGCAATCGTATACTGATGTATAAGCTTCATAGCATGTATAAGGTCTTTAGGCCCATAAGCATAACCAACACGATATCCCGTCATTGCATATGTTTTAGAAAAGGAATTTATCACGATAGTGCGCTCCCGCATTCCAGGAAAAGTAGCCAAACAATAATGTTTAGTGTCATCATAGGTTATTTTTTCATAAACTTCATCCGAAATCACGATTAAGTCATTTTCAACAGCTAGTTTAGCCAGTTCTGAGGCTTCG
>ENA-OSAI01000043-OSAI01000043.1-marine-sediment-metagenome-genome-assembly--contig:-NODE-43-length-88461-cov-12.553718_pt1 | contig 88461 bp, 90 predicted proteins | sample MGYA00237871_ERZ529316 | MGnify/ENA primary metagenome ERZ529316 (study PRJEB26369, sample SAMN03142814) | marine sediment metagenome | biome: marine; feature: borehole; material: sediment...
CGAGTGAAAAGAAGATTCGACATAACCTTTGCCGCGGACTTAACTGGCATAAGGCGCCCAACATCCATTTTAAATAGGTTGGCGTAAGCCTCAACTTCTCTAATCAAGATTTGCATGTCTGAAACCAGGCCAGCGCACGCTGCACCTATATGGTCTGCAATTTTGAAAACTTTCTTTCCACCTCTACTTACAACCAAATATCCATAGGAAACTCGTTTTTCCGAGGCTAAGATAACTCCTTCAGAACATACTACACCCACAGTAGTTGCTCCTGGAACCCAAAGGTAGGGATACTGTGCTTGTTCACGATTATCCAAATGCTTTATCCTCCCTTTCGCATGCAGTAAGCCAAGACAACCTATTAAACTATTTGATACAATAATTAAAAGTTACCATTCATCCGAGGGAATTGAAACTGATACATATATATGGAAAACAAATTAAGGGCGTCTGGTATTGTGGGGCATTTGAAAATGAGAAAGTTTTCGCTGTAAGCTTCGGTTTTAGTGAAAATAGAGTGTTACAAAGTTTAATGAAGAAATTGCCTTATGGAGTTATGTTTAAACAAGTAATGCGGCCCACTGTCTTCTATAAATCCGTGGTTGAAGCTTTAAGTCTAATCTACAGAGGAGAACAGGTTTCTCAAGTCTTTCCGTTGAACATGAAACGCCTGTCTAAATGTTTTCAGCGAATACTAAAGGTTGTTGCCGCTATTCCATGTGGTTATGTAGCAACTTATGGTGGAATAGCTAAAGTCTGTGACACGGGTGCCCGTGTTGTTGGAGGAGCAATGGCATCAAACCCTTTTCCATTGTTAATTCCGTGTCATCGAGTGGTTCGTTCAGATTTGACTCTTGGTGGGTTCGGCTTAGGCGAAAAGGTGAAGCTTAACATTCTTGAGAAAGAGCAAAAAGGCTTTGAGGAGTCAAGCCTTCGATTTGGTGAGAAGGTATTAACGTTGTTTCCAGTGGAGCGCGTTATCAAACATTTTAAGACAGAAGAATAGCAAATGTTAAGTTTCGATTAATAAGCTAATGTTTAGAAGAATGAATGAGATGATGGTATGGTTAAACGTGGCCTGATTATCGGAAGATTCCAACCCTTCCACAAGGGACATTTGTACGTAGTGAAACATGTTTTGGAAGAGGTTGATGAAGTTGTCATTGTTGTTGGAAGCGCGCAATACAGTCATCGACTAGATAATCCGTTCACCGTTGGTGAACGTTTGCTTATGATACGGCAAGCCTTACAAGAAGCGCAAATTCCGCTTTCAAAATGCTGGCTCATTCCAGTTCCAGATCTGCATGTTCATATGCTGTGGGTCTCTCAGGTTATAGGATATACCCCGAAATTTCAAATCATATACACAAATGAGCCGTTAACTAAACGCCTATTCGAAGAGGCAGGATTTAATGTTAAACCTATACCATTTCATAAGCGAAAAATATACTCAGCCACAGAAATTAGAAACAGAATGCTTAATGGGAAAAACTGGAAAACTCTTGTGCCCCGAGCTGTAGCAAGAAATATAGAAAAGATATCAGGAGTTAAAAGGATTCAGGAACTAGCCAAGACTGACAAAGTTTAACACTTTCTTGAAATTTTAAGACACTTCCCTACTTCTGCTTTGAACTGTCTTGCAGCATTTCCGAGGTTTACAGAAAATTCGAGAAAACCATGGCTTCCAATGATGGCTAAGGCTTCGCCTTTTGAAACTTCATTGTAAGCGGAACATAATTTTACCTGAAACTTATCCTTTCCAATTATAAGACTGATTACATCTCCTTCGCTAACTCCAAGTTTTTCCAGTTCGCTTATTGAAATGTTTGTAATTATATTTCCAAAGTCGTCTATATGGAGGATCTCTCCTTTCACTTGGTTTTCTTCAAGTTTTGCTTTGGCATATTCTGGGGTTGTGTAATGGATAATTTCTGGTCCGAACTCAGATACGGCGATTCCACGTGCGAGATAGGCAGCAGCTGGAGCAAAAATGTCACGTCCATGGAAGGTATGTGACACTTGGAAACGCATGTAAGCTTTGTTCCTTATTTCGTAGACGTGTTTTATGCCTTCTTTTTCTGCGGCTAGCATCAATAATCCGTTATCTGGGCCAACAAACCAGCTACGTTGAGTTTCTACTATAATAGCACGTCTTTCCGTGCCTACTCCCGGATCAACCACACCTATGTGAATACTTCCTTCGGGGAAATATGGCGCGGCGCAGGCTAGCATGAAAGCACCCATTCGCACATTGAATTTTTCGATGTTGTGCGATATGTCAATTATTTTTGCTTCTGGACATATTTGGAGAATGATAGCTTTCATTTCGGCTACATAAACGTCTTTTAACCCGAAGTCTGTGAGTAACGAAATAATCTGCACTGAATGCCCTCTATTCATGTGTACTATTAATGTTGGGCAATAGAATTATAAAAGGAACTGCGGAAGATGAGGGAACTGCTTAAAGGTTTTCTTTGAAGATTTCTTTAGCTGCTTTTACGCCAGCACCTACATTGATATTGAAGCCAAGGTCTTTTAAGGTGTTTTCCAGAGCAAAAACGGTTGTTAATACTTCGCGTTGCGATATTATACCCATGCATCCAATCCTTATGATTAGCTCCTTGATTTTTCCCATTCCTCCGGCTACTAGGACGCCGTATCGGGTTGCCATGGTTTTTCGTATATCTGCCACGGTTACTCCTTCAGGCTTCTTTAATGCAATTACGGTGTTGGAGCGAAATCTTTTGGCTGGGAAAGTTTCTAGGTCTAACGCTTCGATAGATTTGTAGAATGCCTCGGCACAGAGAGCGTGACGTCTAAACCTTTGTTCAAGTCCTTCTTCTTTAATTATTTTTAAGGCTTCTTCTAAGGCGAAGAATACTGGTAAGACTGGGGTGAAAGGAGTCTGATTTCTCTCGTTGAATCTTCGTGCACGGACAAGATCGAAATAGAAAGGCCGTGTGGGGTTACTTTCAATTTTATTCCATGCCTCAGGACTTACTGAAATAAGAGCTACCCCCGGGGGGCAAGCTAAACATTTTTGGCTTCCAGTAACGCATACATCTATTTTCCATTCATCGACTGGTAATCTGTCTCCACCTAGTATGGAGATAGCGTCAACCATGACTAACGCACCGTATTCTTTTGCTATGCGGCTTATCTCAGGAAGTTCTCGTACCGTTGCACCTGTGGAAGTTTCGTTGTAGACTATAAACACAGTTTTTATCTCTTCTTCCTTTTCTAATGCGGTTTTAATTTGTTCAGCTGTGGGCGCATTTCCCCATTCTATTTGAAGTTCTATGGGGATACCTCCATAAGTGGAGATTTTCTCTTTTATTCGGTTGCTGAAGTCTCCATAGACCGGAACGAGTACTTTATCGTTTTTTGTAACCAGGTTGCTTACGGCACATTCGATTCCGCCTGTGCCAGAAGCGGTTAGGGGAAAAACGTCGTTTTGAGTTTGATAGACGTATTTTGCGTTTTCCACAATGCTCTGATATATGGATTCGAATTCTTTTCCACGATGGCTTATTATGGGATGCGATAAAGCACGCATTACTCTTTCTGGAACATTAGTTGGTCCCGGTAGCATTATAAGGGGGGTTCTTGTGCTCATTCAAACTCCACCTTTTTAAAGGAGATTTACAGCATTACGTTCCTAGTTTATTAAGTTTTATGGAAGATTATACCGCAAATTTCCAGCAGAGAAGTAATAAACTCATGAAGCTTACTCTAATATGTGATGGGGAAAAATATTGTGAAAGAATGGAACATTGTACCTCTTTATAAACTTCAAGAATTGCCTTATGCTAATGTTTTATGCTATCCTCGATTCGAGTTGAAGGAGTCAGAAAAACGTATCTGTGAACTCGAAAGACTAGGTGTAACTGCCATAGAATTCACTGGGGGGAAAAACGTCTCTACAGTTCGAGTGCTTGGAAAAGGTTGTGTAGGCATAGTAGTACTCGCCCACACTGAAACAGGAAAAGCGGCTTTAAAGATTCGGAGAACAGATGCTGATAGGAAAGGGATGCAGCATGAAGCAGAGATGCTCAAAAAGGCTAACATGTTAGGTGTTGGACCACGCTTACTAAGGTTTACCCAGAATTTTCTGTTAATGGATTTTATTGAAGGGAAACTTTTGCCGGAATGGTTGGTTTCCCTCAAAAGCGAAAATAACCCCATTAAAACTCGTGTTAGTTCGGTTTTATACGAGTTGTTGGGACAATGTTGGCGAATGGATAAGGCTGGATTAGACCATGGAGAGCTAAGTCATGCACCAAAACACATAATTGTAGATGCTCAAGATATTCCGCATATCCTAGATTTTGAAACAGCTAGCATAAATCGCAAACCATCCAATTTAACGTCGTTGTGCCAATATCTATTCATCTCTAGTTCCATAGCAAAAGAAAACATAGAGACTCTTGGAAGAATCAATCGAAATATTCTCATCAAGGCTTTAAGAGTTTATAAACAGAGTTTTTCTAAAGAAAACTTTGAGAAGATCCTAGATATTTGTGGGTTAAGGAGAGAAGCTTAAACGAGGTAACTCAAGCCTCTTGAACTACATTTTTTCTTTTTGAGTTGTTTCAAACCTAGATTTTGAAGTATCCATGCTAAGTCTAGCCATACTTCGATCTTTAACTGTTTGGCTACACGTCGTTTTTCATAAAGAAGTGGAATTTCTCCAACGAATAACCATTTGTAACTAACCATGTCTACGAAGCCTTCTCCTTTTCTCCGAGAATAGAAAAGGGAAGCCGCTTTTATAACAATGCATGGAAAAAAGAAACAGAAAATTATTCTATATATAGAGAAGAAACTAACCAAAAATAAGAGTAGACTGCTTAATATAGCTGAGATTTATTTTTGAAGTTATTCTTTCTCTTTTCGGGTTACTGCTTGTAGAGTTGTCATAAATCGGCAGTGATCGCATAGACCATCATTGCGAGTTGCTTCTCTTTTTTCGCATTTAACGCACCTGCCAATATGGACAATTGATTTCTGTAAAAGAATTTCTGGCATGGTCCTTCCCCTAATAGGGTTAACCCAAAATGAGTTAAAATTTATGAAGCGAAAGTAAAGATTCATAATTCGGTTTTATTATTTCAAATAATGTTTTACCCTTTGGCGTAGAGAGGGAAACTCATCTAGTAAGGCTTTAACTACTTGCCATCTGGTTTCTTCAACATTTTTTCGCGGAGTCATCGCTGTTCACTGTTAAATATTAATACATGAGATATTTATAAAGCATAATTTCGAAATTCGAAATATATCAGACAACAACACTATGAACATCACATATTCGTGGACTGAAATATTGTGGCAAAGGGAATACATGCTTTATTATCTCTTTACCTTTTGCCAGATATAGAGAGAGGGGAAAGGAAGGCTAAAACGCATGCGGAAGCAATGGCTTTTCCGAGTGTATTATATACTTTTTGCTGTGCCGATTTCGCTAGCCTTCATCTCATGGATCTTTTTTCCTTCATTCGCCGAATTCATAGTGCTAAACTTGTTTAGATATGAATTTGAGTCAAAACAGCCGGGTTTCCTTTGGGCTTTTGTGGTTAACACGTTATATACATGGTACACTTTCGTGTTTATAGGATTATCTGGAATTTTAATAGTCGCAGCTTGGATATGCATTAAAAAGTATGAGAAAACAATTCAACAAGATAGGCATTATCCATCCGTGTCGTTCATAATTCCTGCATATAACGAAGAAAACACTATACAACAATGTATAACCAGCGTATTCGAATCAGCATCTAATTATTTTGGAATAGCCGAAATAATCGTAGTGGACGATGGAAGCACGGATTACACATATGAGATAGCTTGGGCTGCAATAGAAGTTAACAGAAGGAAATATCCTAATGTTCGAGGAAAGATTGTTCGACACAGCGCTAATCTTGGCAAAATCGAAGCCATAAAAACGGGTGTAAATAAAGCCTTAGGCGAGCTAATAGCCATAGTTGATGCAGATTCAACTTGGACGCAGAAAACCCTTCAAACACTCATAGATTACATGAACTCTGGGGCAAAAACAGCCATAACTGGATATGTCCATCCAAAAGACGGAGAAAACCCATATGTTACCCTTCAACAACTTGAATATAGCCAAGGACTGGGGATATTCCGATGCGCCCAATCGCTCTCGAAAAGTGTTCTCGTGATCTCTGGAGCAATAGGCCTCTACCATGCTGAAACTTTAAGAGAAATTTTAAACCAGAGAAAGATTCGTTCAATAACTGAGGATCTTGAAATCACGTTAGAACTACATAAAAGAGGACTTAACGTAGGATACACACATGCAGCTCAAAGCAGCACGTACGTGCCAACCTCATTTAACAGTCTCTGGAAACAGAGGTTGAGATGGTTCACTGGATGGATTCACAACACGTTGGGTATCCATCGAGACATGCTTTTTAATCGAAAAGTTTCGGTTTCATTGCTTTTATTGTATTCGTTGATGTTTGAGTATGGTGGAGCGTTGATAGATCTTGTTGCTTTTTGTGTTTTTCCGTTCATTTTTTGGTTTGCGCCAGATCGGATACTCTTTCTCCTTAACCTCTTGTTGTTTGCTCTTTATGTGTTTGGGGTTGGTTTCATAATTCAAGCCTTAGCTTTCAGGTTTTCTTATAAGCAGTATTCCAAGAAATATCTGTTAATGTATCTACCGTTTTATCCTCTTTTACGTTTTGTCAATGTCTGCGCTCGTGTCGTTAGCCTAGTGAAGTATTTTCTTGGAGATAAGGGCAGTTGGCATTCTAGATAATAGATAATTTATTATGTATGGAGAATGGTTCATCTGTTTGTTGGCTAGCCTCCTAACGGCATCTTCTGTCATCGAGGAGAAAGGAGAAGGCTTCGAAAAATAGGAAAAATCCTATTTTTGCCGTTTGGAGCATAGCCCTCAACCATCACCATTCTCTTAAGACTTAAGATATAATTTAAGCTATAAAAACTTTATTGAACAAAAAGAACAAACACACAAAATCAGCCTATAGCAAGGATTCCCTCAAGAATATTTTCCTCAGAAACCCCCAATTCCCTCGAAAGCCAACTCTTAAGAAGCACAGCGCTACCTGGAAGATCACCAGCAAACGTTAGAATACGCCCATTTTTCAAGGCGTCAACTTGAAAAGCTTTTTCCGTGTCTTTATACAAAAATGAAATTGTCTCAGCGTTAGCCGCCAAAACTTTGAATTCCTCCCACTTTCGGCAACGGATAATTACTGGAGGCCCACGTAACACCCTTTGGGATGAAGGTTTAACAGTTGAAACAGGCAGCTCATGCCTTTCTGATGGATGGGTAGACGTTGGAGTTGGAGCTGAGGTTAAAAATTCGATCAGATTGGAAATTTCATCTTGGAGGTTAGCTAAACGTTCTTCAATTCCCTCAATTCTGTTGCCTAATTCCCCGGAGTTCCCAAGCCGTTCAGTGATTTTACCTAACTCGCCAATTAAACGGTCTAAGTCCTTTTCATGTTCCTTAAGAACGTTAATTATGAAGTCCAAAGCCTCTAAAGCTTCGTTTTTCGTCGGCGACTTCTTAACCAATGGAAATTCTCTCCAGTTTTGCTTCACGAAAATACATGGGACTCTTTATAAATAAACCTAGCGAATCACCAAACAATATCCATAGGAATACCCTCGCATACTAATTAAAATTCAATACCTAAGCACTGAACAATAATTCTAAACCATATCATCGACAAAATGTAAAAATAGCTGGATAAAGAGCCTTTCTTATTCATAAGAGATAAAAGAAAGGGTAAAGCGAACTGTAACACGTTGAGAGAGTTCTAAGATGAGCAAAGCTGGAATAATTGAGGGTTTAAGAAAAGCAGTATTAACCTATGATATAGAAGGCGCAACTAAACTTGCCAAGAAAGCCGTAGACTCAGGAATAAACCCGATTAAGGCCATAGAGGAAGGATTAGTTAAAGGAATTCGAAAAGTAGGGAAAAAATTCGAAAACAAGGAAATTTTTCTATCTGAGCTCATTATGGCCGCTGAAACAATGAATCGTGGTCTAGAGATTCTTGAAGTTGAGCTCAAGAAGAGGAAAAGCAAAAGGAAAACCCTTGGCAAAGTTTTGATTGGTACAGTAGCCGGAGACATTCATGACTTAGGAAAAACGATAGTGGCTGCAATGCTGGTGGCTAATGGCTTTGAAGTAATAGATTTAGGCGTTGATGTACCAACGAAAGTTTTCGTAGAAAAAGTGAAAAAGTTTAAACCCGAAATACTTGCGTTATCTGCATTGCTGACAACAACCTTGCCAATGCAAAAAGAAGTAATCGAAGCTCTAGAGAAAGCAGGATTAAGAGAAAAAATAAAAATAATTGTTGGCGGAGCTCCAGTAACTCCTGAATGGGCAAAAAAAATAGGTGCAGACGGGTACGCGGCTGACGCCAAATCAGCCGTTGAAATAGCTAAAAAACTTGTCCAATCATAGGATTTCAGGTTTCGCTCAAGAAAAAGTAAAAAGCTTCTTTCAAAGAAATAACGGAAGAGCGTGATACCCTTGTATGGCTGGAACGGAAAAATACTACGCGTAGACCTTACAAACATTAAATCAACAATCCAAACTTACGACTCAGATTTTGCAATTACCCATATAGGTGGAAGAGGGTTTACAACGAAAATTCTGTGGGATGAGCTAACTCCTGGCATAAATCCGCTGGGCCCTGAAAACAAACTGATAATTGCCGCTGGCCCCTTAACAGGGCTTCCAGGCCCAAGCTTAGGGAAACTTGTCATTGCTGCCAAAAGCCCGTTGACTGATGGATATGGCGACGGAAACATTGGAACAATGGTTGCTGTGCAGATGCGTAAAACTGGAGTAGACGCCGTGGTAATTGAAGGGAAAGCCCAAAAACCAGTCTATCTTTATGTTGAAAACGAGAAAGGGTACATTTTAAGCGCTGATGGAATATGGGGTGAAACAACCTTTGAAACCGAGAGAAAACTGAAAGAAGCTCATGGAAGAGATGTAGGAGTTCTAACAATCGGCCCAAGCGGTGAAAACATGGTTAAATACGCGACGGTTATTTCACAGGAAGGCAGGTCTGGTGGAAGACCGGGAATGGGCGCTGTTATGGGGTCTAAAAATCTTAAAGCAATAGTTTTTAAGGGCACTAAAAATATTCCTTTAGCGGACGTTGAAGGGTATAAGAAGCTTGTTAATGAAGCGTATAATCACATAAAGTCCCATGATTACTATAGTTTCTGGATCAGACAGGGTACAATGGCAACAATTGAATGGTGTCAAGAAAACGGCGTATTACCCACATATAACTTTCAAGAAGGTGTCTTCGAGTTTCACAGACTTATTGATGGTTATGCTTTAGAGGCTATGAAAATTAAACGTAGAGGATGCCCCTACTGTAACATGATGTGCGGTAATGTAGTTCTTGACTCTGAAGGAAAAGAGTCTGAACTTGACTATGAAAACGTTGCAATGCTGGGTTCTAACATCGGCTTAGGGCACCTCGGGAAAGTTTCGGTGCTAAACCGCATAGCAGACGAGCTTGGAATAGACACTATATCACTGGGTAATACCCTAGCTTTCGCGATGGAAGCTACGGAAAAAGGACTTATTAAAGATGGAATAGAATGGGGTGACTATGAAAAAGCCAGAACGCTGATCCAAGATATCGCCTACCGCAGGGGAGAACTTGGCAACATGTTAGCCGAAGGAGTAAAAGCTGCAAGCCTAAAACTTGGAGGCGATTCGCATCGATGGGCAATGCATGTGAAAGGACTTGAAATATCCGCTTACGACTGTCATATGGTTCCTGGAATGGCGTTGGCCTTTGCTACATCTTCTATAGGGGCTCATCATAAAGAAGCATGGGTTATTGCATGGGAAATAAAAACTGATCGCGTAGGTTATACGGAAGCAAAAGTGGATAAGGTAATCGAGTTTCAACGTATACGTGGAGGAATGTTTGAATCTCTAGTAACCTGTAGGCTTCCATGGATAGAACTAGGTTTTGAGCTTAAATGGTATCCCAGCCTATTAAAAGCCGCTACAGGAGTTGAGATTCCACTGGAGAATATTATGTACAACCTAGCCGACCGAGTATATAATCTTATAAGGGCTTTTTGGATACGCGAATATGCTAAAGATTGGAGCCGTCAAATGGACTATCCGCCGGCTAGATGGTTCGAGGAACCCTTAACCAAAGGGCAATACAAAGGCGCAACGTTGGATAAAACTAAGTTTGACACATTATTAGACATGTACTATGCTAAGCGAGGATGGGACGCTAGGGGAGTTTCAACAAGAACAACTCTGGAAAAGCTTGGTTTAACAGAAGTAGCACAAGAACTATCCCGGTATGTAATGTTAACTCCGTGAAACAGACATGGCAAAAATAAGACTCATAGGTTATGTCGCTGAAATCTTCGGATATAGGGAAAAAACGGTTAAAATCGAAAAACCCCTACGAATAGAGGAACTTTTTCTTTTCCCAGAAAACATGGAAAAGAAACGATTAATTATTTTGATAAACGGGGTTCCTGCAACATTGGAGTCAAAAGTAACTGACAGAGACGAGTTAGTAATAATGCAGATGGTAGGAGGAGGGTAGCTTTTTCATCAACGCTTGACTCTAGAAAATCTTGAATAATGGATGTCTTCTCGTCTTCGGAGGCACCCCTTTTAATCTTGCAATGTAGGCAATTAAGGCGTCAACCATAGCTACAGCTGGGAAAATTACGGGTGCATTTCTTATCGGACCATAAAGTATGAAATCCGCTCCAGCATATTGCATAGCCGTAGCAGCGTTTGCCACACATACCTTTCTAGCATCTTGACTTATCTCTCTAACCCTTTTCCATTCAGCCACAGCGTTTGCTGGAGCACCACCAGCGGGTAACCCGAATTCTTCTTTCACAAGTTCCACTGCTTCAGCTGCCAATGAAATACTTGGAACATCTAATACGGCCGTATCCACTAATGGTTTTTCTATTCCAGCTTCTTCCGCCACAGCTAGTAGTCCTTTTCTTGAGCTGTTTCCTTTCAAGAGTTCTACACGTCCTTTAGACCAAACATTATGAGGATTGTATGCCAAAATTACTGCTGTTTTTATTCGGTTTTCTTTTATGGCATTTACTTCTTCTTGGGTTACATGATGGGTTATGGAGTTGTAAATTACACGTTCGGTTAATCCTGTCTCGTGGGCGTATTTTATTCCAGCAATTTTCACTTCGGCTGTTGTACTGTCAATTAGTATGGGCGTTTCGGTTTTTTCCGACACGAAGTCTAGGTATTTTTCGATGGCGGTTGGGGTAGCACCGATTATGTCCACCATGCATTGGACTCCGGTTTTTTCTGAAAGCTCTTCTTGGACATGAATCAACTGTTCAGCTTCTTTCTTATCAAATAACCCTCTCCGCAAATCTTTCACTATTTTATGTCTTTCATAGAATAAAGCTCCAATCAAGACTGTTGGAAATTCACCTGGCTGTCCACCCATCTGAACATTGCCTATTCGAAAGATTTTCTGATCGGTTTCAAACTTCAATCGCATATTATTTTGCTTCCTCTATTACACAATGAGTATTATTAGAGGGGTCGTTGACTTTTGAAAGCTTTATCTTTGTTTTCAGGTTCTAAAATGTTTTCTATAATAAGATATGAACCATCGTTAAGTTAGAGGGGAAATAAAACAAAGGGAGATTAGTAGTTTAATTCGCTTTTTAGCCAAGGATAGAGTTCTACGAGCTTTCCAATGCATTCATCAACCTTCTCTTTTGGATAATTGTAGGGCTGAAGCCGCCCATTGAAGTAGTCTTCGTAGGCTTTCATGTCAAAATATCCATGGCCACAAAGTAGGAACAACAGGGTTTTATCTTGGTTTTTTCTCTTACATTTAAGGGCTTCATCGATTACTGCTTTTATAGCGTGAGCTGGTTCTGGAGCAGGAACTATCCCTTCCACCCTAGTGAATAAAGCTGCGGCATTAAAAACTTCAATTTGGTTGTAAGCTTTTGCTTGGATTTTGCCATGTTTGCTGAGTAGGCAGAGAGTCGGAGCCATTCCGTGGTAACGTAGGCCCCCTGCGTGGATTGGAGGGGGTACAAACGTGTGACCTAAAGTATGCATTTTCAGCATTGGAGTTAGTCTAGCGGTATCTCCATGGTCGTAAACATAATAGCCTTTAGTCACTGAAGGGCAAGCTGTAGACTCGACAGCGAGAAACTCTGTTTCTTTAGGTGCTTTTCCTGAAATTTTATCATAGTAGTAGGGCCAGAAAATTCCTGAAAAACTGCTTCCACCGCCGATGCATCCTATTATTGCGTCGGGATATTCATTGATTTGTTCAAGTTGTTTTTTTGTTTCTAGCCCTATTATGGTTTGGTGCATCAAAACATGATTTAAGACACTTCCAAGTGAATATTTTGTTCTCTCGTTTTTCACAGCGTCTTCTATAGCTTCACTTATAGCTATTCCAAGGCTTCCGGGACTGTTTGGAAAGTTTTTGAGTATTCTTTTCCCGTTTTCGGTTTTTTCGCTTGGGCTGGGTATAACCTCAGCGCCCCAACTTTCCATTAAAATCTTTCTGTATGGTTTTTGGTTATAACTTATTTTCACCATGTAAACTGTTGTTTTCATATTGAACATTGCACATGCGAATGCTAGTGCGGATCCCCATTGCCCAGCGCCTGTTTCAGTGGTTAATCTTTCAATTCCCTCTTTCATGTTATAATATGCTTGAGCAACTGCTGTGTTAGGTTTGTGACTTCCAGGCGGGCTTACTCCTTCGTATTTATAGTAGATTTTTGCTGGTGTTTTGAGGGCTTTCTCAAGACCTGTTGCTCTGTATAGAGGGGTAGGTCTCCATATTTTGTAGACTTCACGGACTTCATCGGGTATTTCTATCCAGCGTTCATTACTCATTTCTTGTTTTATTAGTTCTTTTGCGAACAGCTGCTCTAGCTGTTCCGGTTTAACAGGTTCTCGGGTTTTAGGGTTGATGGGGGGCGGTATAGGCTCCGGTAAATCAGGTGCGATGTTGTACCATTTATTTGGTATTTCTTCTTCGTTTAGCAACAGTTTTTTAAAGGACATAGTATTCCTCTCTATTTAGTTAGTGCTCTGGGGGGTTGCCGTTTCAATGTTTAATAATTGTACTTTAATGCTTATTAATAAACTTTATTGCACATTTTTATACATTTTAGCGTGAGAGAAATGTGGCGTAAAATAAAATACTACTTTAAAGAATTTCCCGCACAAATGAAAGTTGCAAAATTACTATTTGAGAGGGGTTTCCAAGTAAGAGAAGATGGAAAAGTAGTCAGTGACAATATAGAAATTGCTCATACACAAATAGCTAAAGCAGCAGAAGTCGACAGGAGAGTTGTCGACAGCACTGTCAAAACAATACTTTCTAACAAAGAATTGCGAAGAATCTATACAAAACTTCGGCAAACATGTCTACTCCAAGAGGTTGCACGGGAATTTGATTTAAATGTGATAATTTTTGTTCCAGAAAACGCCAGGGAAACTGGTATAATAGCAAAAGTCACTGAAACAATTTCCAACAGTGGATTGAGTATTCGACAGGCGTTGGCCGAAGACCCTGACTTAAGCCCTGAACCGAAACTAATACTTATAATTGAGGGGGAAATTCCACCAAACCTTATTGAAAAATTAAGGAAAATTCCGGGAACTAAAAGTATAACCCTATGCTAGAAAACGAAGCTCTTTCAAAATTTCAGCCATAAACAGTCTCTTCTGCTATTGCCTTGAAATAATAAGCAGCGAGAGCTACTATTCCATTAGCAATCATTACATAAAAACCTAGACTCCAGTTTGAGCTAATAAACTGATAATGGTAACCTGGACCAGACAGGAAGGTAGGGGTTACAATTCGACTAAAAAGAAAGAACCAATTAAGAGAGCCTCCAAAAGCTAGAATTCCTCCAATTAAGATTTCATATTTTGGCGGAATAATTAAGGTGCGATTTAATGCTCCTAGGGTTTCTAAAGCTAATGCTAGAACACATGTCAAAAATACCATAAAAAACGGTAAATCGAAAGGGTCTAATGGTGTAAAGAAGTAGGGACTACTTCCGGAATAAATTCCCCAGAGGTAATATACTTGGATGAAACCTCGCTCAGTGCTAACGGTGAACCATGGTAGGAACAGACCAATAAAACCTAAAATTGGTGGAATAAAAAGGGGAAGTCGTTTGGTTGACATTTAAACCCCACTAACAGGTCATCTCAGGGTTCCATTGTAGTTGGTGTGGCACTGCCAACATTCAGCAACATTAGCGTGTCCGCCTGATTGCCAGTCAGCATACTCTGTACTATGGCAGTTTCCACATACTGCGCTCATTGCCCCGAAAGTGGTCGGTAGATCATAAGTGTGGAATTCGGACCCTGTAGTATACGTATGGCAAGAAGAACAGTCCATATTTCTGTGGTTTGCTCTGCTGCTTAGTGACTGCTCATCAACTATGTCTCCGTGGCATTTTGCACAGTCCACAGTTCTTGTTATGGTGTGTGTTCCAATATACATTGAGATAATCGTTGGAACTAATAGTATAGCTGAGACAAACAACAGCACGGCCAGAATCTTCGCACGACTAGGCAATTAATCCTCCTTCCCGTCCTCTCACATCCAATTTTTTCTGTCTTTTATGATATATATAATCTTTCCTATAACAATCTTCTATAACAAAAATATGCTAGATACATAACCGGATCCTAGGAGAATAAAACAATCAGGCGATTATAAGCTCTTATATCTTCAAACATTAACCTTAAATTTTGAGGATGCTTAGCGTCCTTCAACAGAGGGGCATTGAAGAAAATAATGGACATGCAGTTAAATGATTGTAAAAAGGCTTGGATAAAGCTATGATAGAAGCGTTTAAAAGCCAAGCTCGAAAAGCCATACAAGCTTTAGAAAGGACTTTGAATAAAAAAGCTTTCATAGTTTTTCATGATGATGCTGACGGTCTTTGCTCAGCCGCCATCACAAAGGCGGCATTGGAACGTGTAGGTTTTCAAACATATATGTTCTGTCTTGAAAAACTCTATCCAGAAGTTGTTATGGACATACATGCAAAAACTGGACAAGTGATTTTCTATGTTGACATAGGTTCAGCTCATGCTGACTTCATTTCTGAAGTTAATCAAGGTCGAAACTTAACTGTAATTCTCGATCATCATGATCCTAAACCATGCTCAGATCCAAAAGTTTTCGATTTAAACCTTGAACATTATGGGTTTAAAGGCGAAACAGATTTTTCTGGAGCCACATGTTGCTACCTTTTTGCACGAACGTTAAACGTTCATAACATTGATTTAGCCCCTTTAGCTATTGTTGGAAGCTGTGAGATTCCAGGAGGATTTCAAAGCCTTAATGCGGTTGTATTAGATGAAGCCCTAAAAAATGATGTGTTAAGGTCCAAGGGGAAAAGCTTTGAAATTGCCAAGTTTCAGATTCGTGTGGACAAACTTTTTTCCATGCTTCAGGTTTTAGGTGCTGTTGGATATTATGAAGGCGGCCCCATTTTAGGGGTTATGACTTGTTTAGAGGGAGGAATTGGCGAGGTTAAGGCAAGAGTAGAGGCTTTAGAAGAAAAACGTAAAGAGGTAAATAAACGTGTTTTAGCTAGGCTCTACCGGGAAGGACTCAAAGAAACAAAGCATATTCAATGGTTTGATGCGGCTGATACTTACAGAGGTATGGGAACAAAAGTTATTGGACAATTCTGTTCCTTTCTCTCTTATCAACGTCGTCTAGTGAAACCTTACAAGTATCTCTTTGGTTTTGTTAATGTTCCTCCGGAGATTCCTGGCTGGGGTAAACTGAAAGAAAGGCTTGCAAAGGCTTCAGTTCGCGTACCTAAACCATTTAAGAATTTAATAGAAACTGGGAGAGCGTTAGGCGCCGTTGACTTGGTGTTATCTGCTTCTGAAGAGTTTGGGATGGCTGATGGCCACCAGTTCGCTGCGAACGTTGTGTTGCCTATGGAGAAGAAGGAAGCGTTAATTGAAGTAGCCGAAAACGTTTGTACATGCTTTATTAAATCATAACTCTGGGTTGAAAACCATATGTTTCTTATGTTTTTCCATGTTGTTACCTCAGTTAGATGTTTTACATGAATATGTATAAAAAGTAGATAAATAACCACTCCATATTCATTTCAGATATGAAAGATTATTTAAAAATTGCTTGCGGAGTCTTCGGAGCAATAAACTTTAATAAAAAACCAGTATTTCCGCTTCTTTATTGGGGGCTTCGCGCGCAAAATCATCGGGGGCATCAATCTCATGGCTTTGTCACGTTTAACGGAAAATTTTATGCTTACAAAAGATTGGATTTAGTTCCAAGAATTCGGACCAAGGCTACCAATGAATGGCTAAAGCGTTTACCAGGCTACTTAGGCATAGCGAATATACGATATACTACTTCTGGGAAAACTGATGAGAGGTCCTTGAGAAAGGGGATACAGCCTGTAATTGCCAAGAAAGACAATTCAAAGATAGCAGTATCCTTCAACGGAAACGTTGTAAATACTCTTCAATTAAAAAGAGAAATACAAGGAGAGTTTCCTGGTTTTGAATATGAATGTGATGCTGACCTACTCTGTTACAAACTTTTAATAGATCACTTAAAAACTGGAGATTTATCTGAAGCTGTAACGCGGTGTATGAAGGAAGTTGATGGAGCGTTTTCTGTGGCTGGAATAACTCAAAATGGGGAATTTTTTGCCTTTAAAGACCCTTATGGGATAAGGCCCTTATGTGCTGGAAAAGATGGAAAGGACGGAATTTTTGCCTTTTCTTCTGAAACTGTGGGTTTTGACATAAACACTATTAACTTTGAGTTCGAGATAGAACCCGGTGAACTTGTAAAGGTAACTAAACAAGGATTTGAAAGGGAAAAACTTGTTAACAGCGGAAAAAAGGCTTTTTGCGCCTTCGAATTCGCCTATTTTGCTAGGCCGGACTCCATATTTGGAGAAAAATGTATTTATGAGATTCGCGAGCAATTTGGGAGAAACTTAGCTGAGGAAAACCAAGACGTAGTTCAAGATGCAGACATAGTCATATCAATTCCGGAAACAGGCGACGATGCTGCGTTAGGCGTGCATGAAGCTACAGGCTTAAGATGGGAGCGAGCGTCGCGAAGACATCGATATGTAACTGAACGGGCTTTCATACTTCTCTCCAGGGAACGCAAATCTACTATAGACAAGAAAATCAACTTTATTGGCTCAAGGATAAGAGGAAAACGTGTTATAATTACCGAAGACAGCATAGTCCGCGGCGACACAACAAGGGTTGTTGTGGAGAAGCTTCGAAAATTTGGCGCCAAAAAAGTGTACGTGTTCATAACTTTTCCACGTATCATCAGCCCATGTTTCTATGGAATCAACATGGCAACTTACAGCGAGCTAATTGGCTCCCGCTATACGGATGAGGAAATAGCTAAAATAATTGGCGCTGACAGCGTACGATACCAAAGCCTGGAAAGCTTCATAAAAGCCACTGGATACCGCAAGGACGAATTATGCTTGGGATGCCTAACACGGAAGTACCCTACGCCTATGGCGCAGCGAATAGCAGACGAAATGTGGAAACGCTTCCAAGAAGGCGAAAAGGAAACTAGGCGACTCTACGAGATTCCAGAACTTGTCGAAAACGCAGCTACAAAATAACCTTTTAAACAATCTTTTTATAACGTTTCAATGCGTGAAACCCTATGGAAAAGGTAGGTATCCTCGTTGTTTCTTATGGTGCTAGAGCTGCAGCTATGATAGACGCGTTTAAACGTAGCCCAAACTATGAAGTTGAACTCTACGTGGCTGACAAGCAGGCTAATCCCTTCAATATGGAAAATGCTAAGAAGCATGTTGTAATTCCAGACTTAAACGTGAAAGATATCTGTCGTTTCGCTAAAAAGCATGAAGCGGAAATAGACTTTGGCATAGTTGGCCCGGAAAAACCTATAATCCAAGGAATACGTGACAAGATAGAAGCTGAAACAAGCATACCTATGATCTGCCCTACAAGGGAATATGCCATCGAAGCAAGCAAGGTAGCTCAACGCTTGCTCTTCCAGAAATTTGCCCCTGAGGTAAACCCCAGGTTTAAGATTTTCCACCCAAAAGACTACACAAGCACAGAAGAAGTTCGTAAAGCTTTATTCCAGTGGCTGGACGAACTTGACAATCAAGTAGCTATCAAACCCGACCGCCCAGCCGCTGGAAAAGGCGTCGGTGTGTGGGGCGACCATTTCACTACCCGTGAACAGCTCTTTAACCACTTTATGGCCAACTACGCACATGGCGCGGTAATTGTGGAAGAAAAAATTATAGGTGAAGAATCCAGCTTCCAAGCCTTCTGCGACGGCAAACATTTAATCCCGTTGCCTGAGACCCGAGACTATAAACGTGCTTTCGACGGGGATAAAGGCCCTAACACTGGAGGAATGGGCGCATACAGGGATAAAGACGGCAAGCTTCCCTTTATGACCTTGCAGGACAGAGAGAAAGAAATTGAGATCGTTAATCAGATATTTAGAAAATGGGTTGGCTCAACTGGAAATTCAGCTGTACGTGGAATCCCCTTTTATATGGCGTTTATTCATACAGGTAAGCAGTTAAAAATATTAGAGAACAATAGCCGTCCAGGTGACCCTGAAATCCAAGCTGTTCTCCCGACTTTGAAGGATGACTTTGTAAATGTCTGCTACAAAATTATAGAGGGCAACTTAACACGTGTTGAATTTGGAAAGCAAGCTGCTGTTGTAACTTATAAGGTGCCGCCCAACTACGGTGGATACATCAACGTGTTTCCAGACAAGGTAGACAAGTCTGAGATGGGTACGCCTGTAGATTTGGCTCAAGCCTACGAACTACGTGAAAAATACGTCGATAAAATACGCGTTTACCCGGCTTCCATGGAAAAACGCGGTGACAAAACTTATCCCCTCAAATCTAGAACTGTTTGCACTGTCGGAATAGCAGACACAATTGAGGAGGCTAGACAGATTTCGTTGGAAGGAATAAACACAATAACTGGCGGCGCTCTCTGGTATAGAACCGATATCGCGTCTAAAGAGCATATAGCCAAAAGCATCCAACGTATGCATTTCTTAAGAGGAGCCGCGCTGTGAAAAAAGAAGCTAAACGAGTCTTCATCTCCGACTGTGAGGGGCCAATATCAAAAAATGATAATGCCTTCGAACTAGCAACGCATTTCATTCCAGAAGGCAACAAACTTTTCGCTTTAATAAGCAAGTATGACGATGTTTTGGCTGATGTCCTAAAACGTCCTGGATACAAGGCTGGAGACACTTTAAAACTAATTCTGCCTTTCCTCAAAGCTTACGATGTTACCGACAGGAAAATGCTGGAGTTTTCCCAACAAAATATTCTCCTAATACCGTACGTTAAGAAAGCTCTTATGTACATACGTAGTTTTATGCCCACGTTTATCGTGAGCACCAGTTATGAACATTTTATTAGAGCATTATGCAATGCAATAGAGTTTCCTTACGAAAACACCTACTGCACCAGGCTTAGATTAGACAAGTATACTCTAACGGAAAGTGAGAAAGACAAGCTGAGAAAGCTATCTCGAGAAATTGCTGATTTACCTATGATTAAAATTCCTGAAAATGCGAAAACTTTGGAAGATTTTTCTGAAATCCATCAAGCAACAATTCGGCGTCTAGACGAAATTTTCTGGAAGGAACTTACTATTATGGAAATCGGTGAAATACTGAATGAAGTTAATCCCGTGGGTGGAAGAGAAAAAGCCTCTGCTGTGAACGAAATTGTGGATAAACAAGAGATGGACCTAGCGGATGTGATGTATGTAGGTGACAGCATTACTGATGCAGAAGCCTTTAGGCTTGTTCGCCGTAAAGGCGGACTAACAATTTCTTTTAACGGTAACTGGTATGCTGTCCGAGAAGCTGAAGTAGCTGTATTAGCTGAAAACGCTGCGGCAATCGCTGTCCTAGCCCAGATTTTCCATGATTTCGGCAAGGAAAAAGTCTTATGGTTAGCTGAAAACTGGAACTTAAACAATATTCAGCAGTTCAATATTCCACTTCGCTTTGTTGAACAATTGATTTTTGCTCATCCGCAAGGATTACCTAAAATTAAAATAGTGAAAAGCCAAAACATGGAAGAAATAGCCAAAGAAAGCTCTAACTTTCGGAAAAAAGTGCGGGGAGAAGTTATAGGAAAGTTGGGATAAATTTGAAAGCTGAAATTGAAGATACTTATGCAGAAGCCTTTGAAGGAATATACTGTCGCCTAATCGTAACGGCTGACGACGAAGAAACTTTGCGAAAGGCGGCTGAAAAAGCAACAGCTACTCCTTCCATTGTGATAGGCAGAGTGGAAGCCGGAATAGAAAAATGGCTTATGCCAGAAGAGACGCCTGATGGCCGAAAAGGAGCCCTTCTACAGTTCTGGGGAGGAATAGACCCTAATAAGCCCTTCTCTAACTCATTAAAAAAGTTCGAAATCGAGCTTTCCTACAGAATTCGCCAAGACATCTTAGTTAGACCCTTTACAGCAGTTTTTGACGCGTTACCTAATCCGGAAGGAAAACTGGATATGATGGAACGCGTTGGGCATTGTGGAGATGGATACGAATGGATTGAAAACCGCTATGGACGTGAGATGATTATAGTTCCAATAATGGTGCCAGACTTCCAAATAGAACGCACCCTGGGCTATGCACGAGGCGTTATGGGCGCAAACTTCTGGATAATGTGTACGACCAAAGAGGCACTTAAAACCGCGGGAGAAAAAGCATTAGCATCCATACATAAAGTTGAGGGAGTAATAACTCCCTTTGACATATGCTCAGCCGGTTCCAAACCTGAAACTCGGTATCCATGGATAGGACCAACCACAAACCATCCCTACTGTCCTTCCTTGAGAAGCCGTCTAGGGGAAAAATCTCAAGTGCCCGAAGAAGTAGGATACATCCCTGAAATAGTGATCAACGGAGTTTCAATTGAAAACGTAAAAAAGGCTATGCGTGCTGGAATAGAAAGTATACTAGATGTCAATGGCGTTATCCGCATTTCAGCTGGAAATTATGAAGGAAAACTTGGAAAATACAAACTGTGGCTAAAGGAAATACTGCCAGAATAGAACATTTTAGAAAATATAAGTGGAAGGAGCTTCTTAAAGCTGATTAAAGAAATCACGGATGGTGGCGTTTATTTTAACATTAGTAAAATTTAAATTTATTTATAATTACTAATGTTTAATATGTCAACCAATACTCGATTCTTGCCAAGAAACATAATGTCCGTTTTAATGAAATGGCTGAATAGAAGGGAGGCATACGCCATTAAAGGCCCTAGGCAGTCTGGGAAAACAACTGTTTTGAAGATTTTGCAGAAGAATTTGAAAGGGAAAAACGTTGTGTTCATGAATTTTGAGGATCCGGACGTTCTCGAGGCATTTGAAACCAATCCGAAGGAGTATGTTAAAAGTTTCATGTTGAAAAAAGGTAGGTATTATTTTCTGATGGATGAGTATCATTACGTGAAGGATCCTGGAAAGAAGTTAAAGTTGCTTTATGACACTTTTGAGAACGCAAAATTCATAGTTACTGGTAGCTCATCCCTTGAGCTTAGCGGTGCAATGGCAAAATTCTTGGTTGGAAGGGTTTTCTTTTTCGAGCTTTTTCCGTTCAGTTTTCATGAGTTCTTGGTTGCAAGAGACAAGAGGCTTGCTAGGATTTACGAGGGGGAGAATAAGCATATCAGGGAGTTTTTGGTTAATGGAAAAACATTTGTTAAGGAAAAAGACATTTTCTTGAAGGAGTTTACTTCGTTATTTAACGAGTATCTGATATTTGGCGGTTACCCAGCTGTAATTAAGGCAGCGGATAGCGAAACAAAAAGAGTTATCTTGAAAAACATTTATGACACTTACATTTCAAAGGACGTAGTTGAATTTTTAAAAATCAGCGATGCTTTCAAATACCGATGCGTTGTGAGGGCTTTAGCCACTCTAACTGGAAGTTTGCTTAACTACACAGAACTTTGCGCTACATGCCAAAGCTATTACAAAGAAGTAAAGAGGATAATCTCCATTTTATCGGAAACTTACATCGTTAAAATTGTTAGACCTTTTTACCGAAACCCAATCACAGAACTGAAGAAGAATCCTAAAATCTACTTCTACGACTTAGGTCTCAGAAACTACATCATAGGAAATTTCAATCCGTTAGAGAAGAGAACAGATGCAGGAGCTATAGTTGAGAACTTCGTCTTCTTAGGGCTGAGAAACAGCTTTCCAGATGAGATGATAAACTACTGGAGGACGATAGCAAAGGCCGAAGTTGATTTTATTCTCAGATTGAACGAGCAAATAATTCCAATAGAAATAAAATACCAGACATTTAAACAACCGAAGGTCTCAAAAAGCTTAAGGAGCTTTATCAAGACTTATAAGCCGAAAAGGGCGATGGTGGTTACAAAAGATTTTTGGAATAGGACAAAGATCGAGAATACGGATGTTATGTTTACTCCAGCTTGTTATTTATAAAGTTTCTCAACGATTCCATACAGCAAGAGACTAACTATTTAGATTTCCTTCTTTTTCGGTTCCTTAACTGCGAAAAGTATTATCAAGCTGACTACGGTTCCCAGGATTATGGTTAAGATGAAAGGGTAGGCTGGCGCCGACTCGTAGAGGATTCCGCCTAATGTTGATGCAGGCACTGTTGCTAAGATGTTTAAGGTTACAATTGTTCCCATGATTCTACCTCTTTTCTCTCTTGGAATAAGGTCAGCTAATAAAGCGTTATATGCTGGCATTATTAGGCATCCTCCTGCGGCGAAGAGTAGATAAACAATCAACAGTTGATGAGGATTTCTAGCGAGCAGAAATAGGATGGTTGAGGGCATGAATAGTGCATAGGCGGCGAGTATAGATTTTTTCCTTCCGATTTTGTCTACGAGTTTTCCAAGAGGGAAACCCAAAACAATTGTAGTTGCAACAAAGGCTGTGTTCACAAATCCCCATTCAATTCCGCTTATCTTAACTACATCAAACACGTATAGCGAGGTGAACATTCGAAACATAGGTTCTTCAAAAGCGCTTACTAGAAATGCTAAGGCAACGAACTTAAGGGTTGTTGACATTTCTCTCCAGGCTTGTGCTATAGAACTTAAAGACTCCTTGAAAGTGTCCATCAATTCTTTCAACTTAATTTTTTCTGGACACTCGAGGGTTTCTCTAAGGAAAAGCATGCGGATAAATGCTGCGGTAAACATGCAGAAGAAGATTATTGTATAAACTATCCGCATGCCTTTTTCGATACCATAGGTTTCTACGAGGAAACCTGCTATTGCCGGCGCAAATATGGTAGGTATGTTAGGGATAACATTGGTGGCTGCGTATCCCATTCCCCGTTTTTCAGGAGGAACCGAGTCGGCAAGTATAGCGTCAAGGGCAGGCTGATATATCAAAGCGAGATTTGAAATGATCATTCCAACAAGCACAAACCGCCAATCCGGTGCAAAAATGTAGAAAAGAAAGGAGAAAGCAACAACGAAAGTCATTGTCACAATGATTTGTCTTCTACCATACTTATCAGCAATATAGGCTCCTGGAATTCGAATTAACCCTAACACTAAAGCGCCAATGGATCCCATAAAACCAATCACGGTAGGGGGAGCTCCAAGCGCTCTGAAAAACGGGGCCTCAAAAGAGGAGGTCATTGAAAACGTGAAAAATACAAAGAACCAACTAACAATAAGGGTAAGCAGATTCCCCTGCATGAAAGAAAATTCCTTTCTAATGCTTTTCAGGAGACCACGCAATAGCTTTAACTCCATCCTTGAAACTCCACAAAACTACGAAAACCCGGGATATATGTCGTTTGCTTGCATACTGATAAAGGGAATTTTTATATTCTAGGAGCTAGCTTTCAACTATCGTGGAAAAGTTAAGTTGTGCCCAAAAATATGTTTAGAGCGAACAGGCCTTATTCTTGTAGGAGCTTTTGTTGTGGTAATAATTTTCTATACATTAAATTTTATAATTGTCACGTACTTTTCTCTCACAATTTCAATTCACGATTTAGCTTTTATTGAAGGAATTTTCTTCATATTGCTGGGCATATCGTTTCTCTTAGGTTCTGGAGGTTTAAGCCCTGCAACTCTAAAAGAGTTATTTTTCGCTTCAGCCGCGGACGTTGTGACCGATGAGAGCTATGCTCCTTCTGATATCCTTCGTAGGGAAGTTTGGAAGTCTCGTGGCAAGCAAAAGCTTGGGTTGATTTTAGTTTTTTCCGGAATAATTCTTATAGTCCTTTATTTCCTCCTGGCACGTTCCTACTAAAACATAAAGCACAATTATAATAATTTGGTATTACTAATCTACGATTTCTAATGAAAGAGGAAAGCCGGATGATTTTCGATTTCATAGGGTTTGGAGCGCTAAACGTGGATAAGCTTTACAAGGTTGATAAGATTGCCTCGGCTGAAGAGGAAAGTTTCATCTATTCCTTCAAGGAAGCTTGCGGAGGTTCTGCAGCTAATACCATAGTTGGGTTAGCAAGGCTTGGGCTGAAAACTGGATATATAGGGAAACTAGCCGTTGATAATGAAGGAAAAAGGCTTCTTGAAGAATTTAAGCGGGAAGGAGTGGACGTTAGAGGCATAGTGGTTTCCAAAACCGGGAGATCCGGCACGGTTTTAGGCTTCGTAGATCTTAAAGGTGAAAGGGCGTTGTATGTAGATCCGGGGGTAAACGATACTTTAGGCTTTGAAGAAATAAACATGGAATATGCTTTAAAGACGAAGTTTCTGCACTTAACTTCCTTTGTAGGCGAAACCCCCTTTCAAGCTCAGAAAAAACTTGTTGAAAGCTTGCCGAAAAGTGTTAAGCTGACCATTGATCCAGGCGAGTTATATGCGAGAAGGGGCCTAAGTGGCTTAAAGTTTGTCCTTGATAGAGCTTTTGCTGTCATGCCAAACGCTGGGGAACTGAAACTCTTAACTGGCGAGGACAACTATAAGGAAGGAGCTGAAAAACTGTTGGCAGAAGGGGTCAAAATAGTAGCTGTAAAACTTGGTAGGAAAGGTTGCTATCTCACAAATGGAGAAGAAGAATACATGGTTCCACCCTTCAAGGTTCAAGCAGTTGATACAACAGGCGCTGGTGATGCTTTTTCCGCCGGCTTTCTTTATGGATTGGCTACCAACAGACCGCTTAAGCAATGCGGCGAAATAGGCAACTTCGTGGCGTCTCGTTGCATAACACAAATAGGCGCAAGAAACGGGCTACCAACCCTTGTGGAATTGAAAAAAGCTCTAAAATTATGACAGGAACCGTGGAAACTTGCGAATATAAAGTGAAGTTCAGCTAAAATTTTTGCTCCAGATATCGAAGCATACCTTCGAGTATGAGTTTCCCATCTCCGTATTGGGGTAAAAATTTTCTTTTCGTCCAATCTGGTTGTTGCCACCAATAGAAGGCACGCTCGGGATGCGGCATTAACCCCAACACTGTTCCCTCTCGATTGCATATTCCTGCTATGTCGTAAAATGAGCCGTTTGGGTTGGCTGGATAAACGTTCTCTGCGGGTTTGCCATCTGAGTGGCAGTATCTAAAGACAAGCTGGTCGTTTTCAATAAGCCTTTCTAAACAAACGTTCTCTCTCTCCTTTGGAAAAGTAAATCTGCCCTCGCTGTGGGCCACTGGAATACGTAGAACCATATTTTTCGCGATACGTCGAGTAAAGACGCAGTTTCCATGATTCTCGTGGCGTATGTAAACCCATCGGCAATTATAGCCTGGTGGAAAGTTCGTTGCTAAAGCAGCTTCAGGATGTTCGCTTATACCATTAAACGCTGGCAACACACCCATTTCCACAAGTACTTGAAAGCCATTGCATATTCCTATGATTGGCTTTTCCTCGGCAATAAACCGTTTAATTTCCCTACCCAATTTAGCGATTATCCACTTAGCCCATATGGCTCCAGCTCTTACATAATCTCCGTAAGAGAAACCTCCTGGGAAAACTAGGGCATCGTATTCTAAAAACTTCTCCTTGTTTCGCATTATTTGGTTTATATGAAACACATCAGCTTGTGCGCCTAGCTCTAGAAAGGCTCGTTGAGTTTCTTTATCGCAGTTCGTTCCACCTACCCTCATTAAGAGAACCCTTATCTCTTCCCGTTTCATTTTACTGAGCCGCCTCCCTCTAATCCGAACTTCCAGCTTTGCATCAACTCTCGAATGGAAACATCAATTACGGTTTCGCCTTTCAAACCGCGTATGCAGAAATGTTGGCTTTGAGTAACTATTCCTATTAAGCCGTAAGGAGTTCCACGCATTATGCTCTCGAATTCCTCGCGGCTTTTTTCTGAAACCTCGACGAGAAATCGGCCATTCGACTCAGAGAACAATATAAAGTCGTTACGAATTATGTCTCTAACTGGAACTCTTGCAAGATCAATTTCTACACCGTAACCTCCGCTGAAAGCCATCTCCGCCAAAGCGACGCCCAATCCTCCTTCGGAAACGTCATGGCAAGCCTTAATCAAGCCTTGTTCAATTGCTGTTTGAATACCCCGGATTATTCGTCTAGCTTGGGGAGCTCTCACTTTGGGGACGGAGTTTCCAATAAACCCGTTTAATACATAATATTCGGAGCCCCCTAATTCTTGGAAGGTTTCTCCAACAATGTAGATTAGGCCGTTAGGGGCTTTGATGTCCATGGAAACAATGTTTCGAACATCTTCCACTATGCCCACAGCCGTAATAAGCAACGTAGGCGTTACTGGACCGAACGGTGACTCGTTGTATAAGCTATCCTTTCCTGATATGAAGGGAGTTTCAAAGGCTTTCGCGAAGTCATAACATGCTTGACAAGCCCTCACTAAGCTTCCAAGCCGATCCGGTTTTTCCGGGTTCCCCCACGTAAAATTGTCGAGTAGGGCTATTCTCGTTCCACCTACAGCTACGTTGTTGCGTATGGCTTCCTCAATATTTGAAGCAGCCATCCAATAGGCGTCTATCTTTCCATAGTTGGGGTTTATCCCGCAAGAAATGGCTATACCTTTCCACGAGTCATCTAGGGGTTTTATCACAGCTGCATCGTTTGGTCCAGCTAGTTCGCCATGCAGAGGCTTCAGAACAGTGTTGCCCTTGACTTCGTGATCATAGGTTCGAATGACGTTTTCCTTGCTGGCTATGTTAGGCGAAGCAAGCAAATTCAAAAGGGTGGACGTTAAATCTTTTGGCTCTGGAAATTCTGGTTCTTCAAAACGAGGTGGGACCCATACAGCTCTACGTATTGCTTTTGGAGGGTTAAACAGGAAGGACACTTCTACTTCGGCTACGTTTTCGCTTTGGTAGTAGACCCGTATTAAGCCGTCATCGGTGTATACTCCTATAGGCGTGGCTTCTACATCCTCGTCTTCAAACACTTCTAAAACTTTTTTCAGATGATTACGAGGAACCGCTAGCAACATTCTTTCTTGAGATTCAGAAACGTATATTTCCCATGGGGCTAAGCCACCATATTTAAGCGGAACCTTCTCAAGTTCTACCGAGGCACCTAGCCCAAATCTGTAGGCGGTTTCGCTTACGGCGCATGAGATCCCCCCTCCACCTAGGTCGGTAATTGCTGAGGCAAGCTTTCTGTCGCGTATTTGAAGTATAGCTCTTTTCAGTTTTTCCTCTTGTATGGGGTTTGCTATTTGAACCGCTGGTCTCGAAACTTCTTCTGACTCTTCGGTCAGCTCTGCTGAAGCAAAGGTGACGCCGTGGATTCCGTCTCTACCCGTTTTTCCTCCGGCTAAGACAATTACATTGCCTTTTTCGGCTTGTCTTTGAAATTTGTTTAAGGGAACTATACCTATACATCCACAGTAAACAACCACGTTTCCAGTATAACTTTCATCGAAACGTATGGCACCATTTAATGTTGGGATTCCCATATTGTTGCCATAGCATCCTATTCCAGCTGTAACTCCTCGATAAACATAGCGTGGATGCTTCACTCCCGTGGGAAGCTTTTCGTAGGGGAAGTCTAGAGGCCCAAAACATAAGACGTCAGTACAAGCAATGGGGTCTGCCCACACGCCTAATATATCACGAATTACTCCCCCAACGCCCGTAGCTGCGCCACCAAAAGGTTCAATGGCAGAGGGGTGGTTATGAGTTTCAACCTTAACTGCTACACAATAATCCCCATGGAAATGTATTATTCCAGCGTTATCTTCGAAAACTGAAAAACACCATTTTGGATTTAGCTCTTTAGTAACCTTGAAGATGTAAGTTTTAAATAGGCTTTCGATTTCTTTGTCTCCAAAGATTATCGTCCCTTTGAACGTTTTGTGGAAGCAGTGTTCTGACCAGGTCTGTCCAATGGTTTGGAGTTCTACATCTGTCGGGTTTCTACCGCGTCTTTTAAAATACTGCTGAACTGCTTTCATCTCGTCTAGGCTTAATCCTACGCCTGTTTCGCGGCTTATTATTTGAAGCTCCGTATCATCTGCGTTCATTAAATCTATCTCATAGACTTCGAAGGGTAGCTTCTTGCGAATGTAAAGCCTTCCTGTTTTCTTTGATGGCATGAGTCATTCCACTTCCTCAACCGAATAAATATAATTATCCTTGGTCGGGTTGGCTAAGAGTCTTCGGCACATTTCTTCAACTTGAGCCTCTGCTTCTTCGTTCGAGTCTGCCTTGAGAATTATGTTGAAGACTTTGCTAACGTTAACGCTTTTGACATCATACCCAAGCTCTTTAAGCAGACGCGCTGTTGTTTCTCCTTCTGGATCTATATGGCCTTTTTTGAGGGTTACTTCCACTCTTGCTTTAAACATCATAGGTTTCAATTGAACTTTTAAAAATTTAAGTTTTTTGTAGAATAATATTTAAATAAAAATGTTAAAGATTAATGTGTGAGAACTATTCTTTTATTTTTATACAAAGCAACAATTTCCCTAGAGTCTGTTACTTGTCCAATAATTTCTGCTTCAACTTTTTGCTTTTCAAGAACAGATAATACTTCTTCTGCATGGGTTTTTTCCACGACTACAGCGAACCCCCAACCCATGTTGAATGTTTTAAGCATTTCTTCGTCGGTTATTGCCCCATGAATTTCCTCGGCTGTTTTCTGGATCAGTTCAAATATAGGCTGGGGTTTGAAATTATCGAATATGAAACCTATACCGGCAGAAAAATCTGATAAGCGGCCAAATTTCAGGTAGGCATCCCCTGTTATGTGAACTGCAGCTTTGATAGAAACCTTCTCTATTAACTTAAGTAAGGGTTTAACGTAGATACGTGTGGGCTCCAGGACTTCTAAGACTATTTCACGGTTTAGACCTTCTGGAACTTCATATGGATCATATTTGCCGCCCCATTTCTTGAAAAGAACTTTTCTAGCAAGAGTTACCCCATTACTGTGAATGCCAGAACTTCGCAGTCCGATAATAACATCTCCAGGACGTAGGGTATTGCCGAAAATCACCCGTTCACGTGTTACTTCGCCTATGCAGGCGACTACCATGTCGAATCCCTTATTCGCCGTTATTCCCCGAATTATTTCGGCTACATCGCCTATTTCTCCGCCTGAAACAATGCATTCAGCTTCGGTTGCACCTTGTGTTATGCCTTTAATCCACGCTTTTACTAGTTGAGGGTTAGAAACTTGGGCATGAATATTATCGGCTATGGCTAAGGGTTTAGCTCCAGAACGTATGACATCGTTTACCGCTACAGCAACGGCATCGACACCTATAGTATCATATTTTTCGGCTAGCTGAGCGACCAAAACTTTTGTGCCTACACCTTCGATTACTAGGTCAAGATAAAGGTTTTCGCTTAAAGGGAAGAGGTTTCCGTAGGGAAGTTGTAAAACTTTTCCGTAACGGCTAAATCGATAAGTTTCTTCTAGAACCTTCAGGCTTTTTTTAGATGTGGCCCTAAGTTTTCTGTCCACTCCTGCCTCTGCGTAAGTAAAGGGTTTGGGCAATATTTCTTCCTCACGCTACCTTTTAGTGCAGATTAAAGAAAAAGGTTGCCATTCCCTAATCTAAAGGGATCGAATATAGCCTAGAATATCCAGCTTTAAAACGTGCTCCTTTTAGTCGGAAACGCCTTACAATAGAAATCTCAAAATTATGAATAAAAAGTAGAAAACGGGGTGAAGCAAGGAGGAGGGACTGATTTGATTATGAAATACGGTTTTGGGGTATGGTTTGGGGTGGGATCTTCGTTTTTTCTTTCATTTTCTCCGCTACGTAGGCGGTTAGGTTCTGGAACTCCGAATCATCTAAAACATGACGGGCTCTTGCGAGGATTTCTAGGCAGACTTCTTTGAAAACTAGGTCTGCACAACAAGTTTTAGCGTCATCTACAAGTTCTTTGCAAGCTTCGAGGATTGTCTCACTCAATTGCTTCACCCCGCAGATTATTAGTTAGAAGTTGAGAGAATAAGACTTATGAATTTAGAAACAGGATTATTAATCAGCGATTATCCTTTGATTTTTGAGTGATACCGAAGGAACATAAAGAGAACTTATTTCCAGAGAGAACTCCAGTATCTAACGAACATGTTGTTTTTAGGCAGCTTTAACATATAAATTGTAGCTAGGATTATTCCAATCAATAAGCTGATTATTGTACCGATGATTTCGGCTATAAAGAACCCAATTATGCCGGAAAAAAGGATAATGTATAATACTCTTAGCCTTAGGATTTCTATTGCAATTGTTATTGTTAGAAGAACGAAAAGGTTTCCATAAATTCCCCAAATTAACATGGCTATGACGATTTCTTCACATATCTCTGCGAATGAACGGAAAGGAGTAACTACAACGTTTTGGGATCCTTTCTCAATGAGGTGGGGATCAAACAGATGAGGCTCAGAACTTGATTGGGGAGCATTTCTGGAAGGGTTTACAGTTAGAGAAATATGTCCGTTTCCCGTTATCCAATAGAAAGGATATAGAATCGGGTTGTAAGTTATAGACAGCTCAACATTCCTATATTCCTTGTTGGAAGTAACTGTTTTGTTTGACCAATCTGAGGAATACCCTATGTTACCGAATAATCCCAGTAAAAGGAAGAGAAAAGTCATAGCTACTGCAAAAATTAACTTTTTAAATCCTTTTGCAAGGTATGCCCTAGTTTTTGAGGGCATTTCCATCAGATGTAAACTGGAAGCATTTGTTTTTAAAAGTTGGCGTAAAAGAAACTGTTGGATAAAGACTTAGGGGTATTATCCTAGAGGACTTGCATATACCAAAATGGTTTTTTCGTTTATCTTCACTATTTCGCCGTTTTCACGGCAAAATTCCAGAAGAAGCTTAAGAAAACCGTTTTTATCTCGAACCTTTTTAGCCTTCCTACGCCATTTAGGATCAGAAAGAATCTTTTGAACTACTTCAAGAGATACGTAATGTTCAGTCACAGAAGCCTTCTCCTTTCTCCTAACAAAATTTAGGCATAAGAATGATAAAGCATTTGTTCCATATCCGGAATTATTTTCAGTTTAGGAATTTCTGGAATCTAGAATACTTCGAGAATTGTTAATTACTGACAATTCTTCCATTCAAACTTGTGGATATAAAAGGAAGAGTTTAATAGTAGGGTTAGCCAAACTAGGTTAAGGCTAGAACAAAACTATGGAGAAATAGAGCTGAAAATCTAGTTCTAATTTTCCGCGGACTGTTCTGGCTTACGGTACGGAGGTGAAGACGAATGAACGATAGTAGCAGATCAGGTTTCCGATCATATAGTTTCCGCCCTAAAGCACCGGTGGAAGTTGGAAAGGAATACGAAGCAGACATAATCGAAATGAGTCATAGAGGCGATGCTGGAGTAGCAAAAATACAAGGTTTTGTCATATTTGTTTCCGGAGCAAAACCAGGTGATCACGTGAAATTCAAGATCACACGTGTTGGACGAAGGTTTGCAATAGCGGAAATGGTGTGATTCACCTAAAGCATACTCTTAAGGGGAGATGTTCATTATCTCTCCAGACTCCCAACTTTTACTTTTGAAAATAAAGGGTTGTTGAGTAAAAATTATGTTACACACAGGAAGTTTAAAAATGCAGGTTCTAACATCAGTTAGTCGTAAGAAGCAACGACGTACAGATAAACGTTCAGCGAAATTGGAAGCTCGAACCTTAAGGTATCTTACGGAAATATCCGTAAAGTACTGTATAGAGCCGAACCTGTTTTTTGATAAGATAGTAGAGTCTTGGAGAACGGGAAAATCTAAGTGTGGAAAATTAAAGTTCGTTTGCAGAAAGACTAACAAGCATTACGCCGTTTTCCTGATAACTACAAAAGACAAAGTGGTTACCCAATTTCGTCTATCTCAACTAACTCTTTTAAGAGAAAATCCCCTTGAAAGTTTTACTTCACTCGTAAAAATCATGAAGAAAAAGCGAATGCAGGTTCAAGCGAAAAAGCGACATGGAAAAGTACCGATAAAAGACCTGCAGGTTGGAATGAAACAAGTAACTGTAGAAGCCAAGGTTTTGAAGGTTTCCTCTCCTAGGGTGGTTGCAACCCGTTTCGGATTCTACTCAACTATAGCAAATGCTTCTATTACAGATGAAACCGGAATCATACAGTTACCCTTATGGAACCGACAGATAAAAGAGGTCTCAATGGGTGACTTCATAAGTGTGGAAAACGCTAACGTAATAGTTTTCCGTGGAATTCGACAGCTGAAGATAGCTAGAAATGGGAAAATAAAGATAATAAACAAAGCAATAAATACCAAGCTGCCGAGTGAAGCTTCTTCTTGTCTTCGCAAAAGAAAGTAAGAGAAGCTTCAAATAGTGCCAGTGACCGAAAGGCGATAGGTGCGACCTTTGGAACTAGGAAGATAAATTCTCTATAGAAGCGTAGGCATATAGGTAAAAGAAGACAGCCCAAGATTCTCTGAGTGGAAAATTTGGACTGCGAGGGAGTCCTCCCTGGTCAACCCTCGCATTAAGGATATCCATAATTGCGAAGTATCGTTTCAAGAACTTTTCTTCACCTGTAAGGTTGAAGGCTTTTCCTATAGCGGCGGCTACGTGAGCGTTCCAAGCATGCTCGTCAGTATGACGTTTCACAAAATTATGAGGGGTAGCTGGCAGAAAACTTTCTCGGAGTATTTGTTTCGTGAAGCTGTCTGAGGGAAAACATGCTGTAAGCGCCAAGGCTTTGTTTGCGTTTTTAGAAAAGAAATCGTGTCCTCCCGGCCCCTTATGTTCCGGTTCTTCTTTTATATTGTAAAAAGGCTTAGTTTTTTCTACTACATGTTTTTTAACGTATTTTCTGGCGGTTTCTAACCATTTTTGCTTTTCTAAATGTTTAGCCGCATGCGCCAAACATGTAACCATCCAAAATGGATCAGAATATTCCCGTGCTTTTGTTGAAGGAAAGTTTGAAAGATGCACCTCGAGGTTTTTTCCAGCAATTTCCATAAGCCATCTAAACTGTTTATCATCGAATATGTTTTCGTAGAGGATTCCAGTATTTAATAAGTGAGAACAGTCATAGAGGCCTTTGCCTATGGACGTTGAGTTTTTGCTTATAAACCGTTTCCAATTTTTCGTAACGTAACTCCAAGCGGCATCTACATTAGGTTTAAAATCGTTTTTTCCTAAGACCTTAGTGTGAAAGGTCCAAACCCATATAGCTTCCAGAGTATCATGAAAATCTTCGAGAATTGGAAAAGCGTTTCCTTCTACTGATTCAACTATTTCCCAGGGACAGACGCATCCGTAAAGCGAGCCCTGTTCCACGTAGGGCTTAGCTATCCGACATTTTAAAAGAAACCTTGAAGCTTCTGTAAGAACTGTTTTGAAGTGTTTTTTATGAAGCCTTAGCCGTTCTTGAAGGTTCAAGTCATGAATTTCTCCACAAGCCTATATAATACGCTTAAGCTGAATACGAGGTTTTCGATAGATATGCGCTCATCTATTCCATGCGCCATCCTCAGAAACTCATTTAGAGGCAAGTCCGGCTTCATTGGTGCAAATCCGTAGCAGACACATCCTATTTCGCGTAGAAAACGTGAGTCAGTCCCACCAGTCATCATGAAGGGGGTTACTCTACAGTTGGGGTCGAACTCCCTCAAGGTTTTTTCTATTGTTCGGTAAAGTGGCGTATCAAAAGGTGATTCAGTAGGCGTATTTTCTTGGAGAATCTCAAATTCCAGCTTTTCTAAACCAACTTTTTCTAGCACTCGTTTGATTTCGGCTAAAAGCGTTTCCTTAGATTGTCCTGGTAATATACGGCAGTCAAATACGGCTTCACAGCGTGAAGGAATAACGTTTTCCTTAACGCCTCCATGAATTATGGTGGGTGCAATGGTTGTTCTTAACATAGCCCTAATTGACTCAGCCAGCGCCCTTTCTTTTTTCGCCATCATGTCCAAAATCTTGTCTGCTATAAGGGGGTTAGCTAAAAGCTTCCCAAACAAGCGTTGTTGAAATCCAGCTCCTTTTGAGAGTTCTTCTAGGTTCCGCTTTACCGTGGGCACTAATTTTATCTTTGGGCGGTGATTGCCTAAAAGTCGGACTGTTTCAGCCATTCGTAGTACAGCGTTGTCGGCAGCACCTGGAATTGAGCCATGCCCAGGCGTGCCTTTAGCGCGTATTTTAATCCAGACTATAGCTTTTTCTGCGGTTTGAACGGTGTATATGTTTCGGTTTTTGACAGGAATAGCAAAACCGCCTCCTTCATTGATAACGTAATCTGCCTTTATTTTCTCTGGATGATTTTTAACTAGCCATTCTACTCCTGCGCCGCCTCCCATTTCCTCGTCTGCCGTTGCAGCGAATATGATGTCGCCTTTTGGCTTGACGCCGTTCCTTTTCAGCAGCTTCATTATCATTACTTCGACAGCCGTCATGGATTTCATATCTAGGGCACCTCGCCCCCAGATGAAGCCATCTTTGACGGTTCCAGCGAAGGGATCTACACTCCATTCATCGGGGTTAGCGGCTACCACGTCTAAGTGCGACAATAGAAGAAGACTCGGCTTTCTATTCGTCCCCTTGATGCGTGTAATAACATTCCCTCTGCTTGGTGAGGATTCCAAAAGCTCGCATTTAAAACCTTCGTTTTCCAAGACTTCTTTCAAAAACTCTGCTGCTGGAGTTTCATTTCCTGGAGGATTCGTTGTGTTAAATCGGATTAACTGCTGCAAAAGCGAAACAAGCTCGTCTTTTGCTTCATACAGCATTTTAACTGACAATTTTGGGCCTCGCTTCATCTTTAAAGTTCGAACCATGTTTAAGTTTTGCTAAGGTTAGCAAGTTAGATGCATGGCAGCTACTACGTGTTTTCCTTGCTTTACAAGTTGGTTGAACGTTTCGCTTGCTTCCCTTGTAGGTTGAACAACAAGCTTTATTCCTTCCTTTTTCAGGCATCGTTGTACTTCTAATGTTACCTTCATAAGACCGGAGTATCCTGTGCCCACTATCAAAACTTCAGGTTTAGATGGAGATTTCAGAACTGTTTCAAGATCTTCAACTGATAAGCGATGCCCTTCCTTTCTCCACCAACTAGCAATAACTCGGTCGGGGAATATTATTACGTCTGAAGTGTAATGTTTTCCATTTATTACTATGGAGCCGAAACTGTAAGATTCAATCATTCTTTTTCCTTCCTTAGCAAATCAATGGAGAATAAAAGGCTTGAAAAAATATTTAGTGAAACCTTAAATTTAAGTTCTTACTTTTTGCCGGAATTTATATACTAAAATTATTTGAGAGGGTAGCCGTGGGGGATGGTTGCTTGAAAACAATAGGGTTAATTTCCGACACTCACATTCCCACTAGAGCCAAACAGATTCCGCATAAAATTTTCGAAGTTTTCAAAGGAGTCGAACTAATAATCCACGCTGGAGATTTAACAACTCTTGCAGCAGTTGAGCAACTCTCTAAAATTGCTGAAGTAATAGCAGTTCATGGCAACATGGACAATGAAGAGGTGCGTAGAAAGTTTCCTAACTTAACTTATGTTGAGGTTTTCGGCTGGAAGATAGGCGTAATACATAATGCTGGAGACTTATTTGGGAAGAGACGAATGCGAAAGTTAGCTCAAAAGTATGACTTCGATGTATTGGTTCATGGACATACCCATAATGCGAAGATTCTTTGGGAAAAAGATGTTTTATACATAAACCCCGGAAGTCCTACATTTCCATTGCCACCTTTCTTCATCAAACCCACAGTAGCAATACTGAGGTTGGCCCGAGAAGAAATTCATCCCAAAATAGTTGAGCTCAAAAAAGGATAATTTCTAGGCAGCTTCTTTATCACTTTCACTTACCTCTCTCCTATGTGAATTTCCGAATGAACGTGACTTTTAAAAATCTGAAATGCACAGCAATTTCCAAGCCTTAGGAGAGTGCTTATGGTTAATGGAAAGTTGTAAAAATCCTTGGAATGGCACATGTAAAAACCGCGACATACAAGTTTACATTTTCTATAAGGGACGTCAGTTGCCTATATGTCGCCAATGTTGGGACAAAATAGCTGAAGCAAACGCTGAATGGTGAGCTACAAATGGAAAAAATGAATTTAAACGTCGTAAAATCCTTCATAGGGAAAAACGTAAACCTACATCTTAAAGATGGCTCAGTAATAATAAATGTTCGAATCGAGAACCTGGCCCGCGACGAATTCGATGGTAAACTTGTGCTCAACTGTACGCCTTTTCGCAAAAAAGGAATCTTACGTATTCCAATAAAAAACGTGGTTTGGGCAGAAACCTTAGACCCGTTATTGTTTACCACCTTTCGAGAAGAAGCATAGAAAAGTGTGAAAGATATACTTGAGTGAGATTTATAAGTTTAAGTTGCCATGGGCAAGTTGGAGTCTGTTTAAATATTCTGGTAAACTTTCCAAATTTTGAATTATTTCATTCGGTTTAAGATCCGCCTCAATGTTTTCTAACCTTTTGTTTTCTCTTCTTTTCAACCATATTGCTTTCATTCCAACTTTTCTAGCCCCAACTATGTCTGCTACTAAGCTGTCTCCAACAAAAACTGACTCTTCAGCCTTTATTCTTAAATCATGTAATGCTTTTCTGAAAATTTTCGGGCTGGGTTTTCGCCATCCGAACTCGCCAGAAATAATTAGAGTGGCGAAGAATTTTGTGAGGTTGAACCGTGTTAGGGTTTTGTGTACTGCTGGTGCATAAGCGAAGTTTGAAATCATCCCTAGTTTGTATTTCAAACTTAATTTTTCGAGAAGCCCATATGTGTTTTTCTCCATACGCATAAAGTCCACAAAGGCGTCACTAAAAGCCTCTGCTGCACGGATAATTATTGGATGAGAATCGTCTAAACTATAACTGAAGCGTTTAAGGGTTTCCACGATGCGATTGCAGAATTTGATTTCTCTCAAAGACCTTTCCGTCTCTTCATATGTTTTATCTCTTACCTCGAAATATACACGCACCGCATCCTCGTAAGGAAGCTTAATTCCGTCCGCCTCTAAACTTTGGAATAGACGTTTAAGACAATGTTCGTAGTTGAATCTATCTGTTAAAATTAAAGTATCTCCGAAATCGAAGATCACAGCCTTAAGCATCTATTTTATCACCTAATCTTGAAAAAATTCTAGTGAGTTTTTAAGTTTATTTAACAGATTCATGATAATTTTAACACGTTCTTTGAAAATAGAAAATATTTTATACATAAATTTGACAAATAAATTTAAATATCTCGCCATGAAATCTAACGTCGGTGTACACTGCCATGACATGCACAGTAATAGCTGGAGCTTTCTGGGGTGATGAAGGAAAAGGAAAAATAATCTCCTACCTAGCTTTAAAAGACAAACCGGATTTATGCGTTCGTACCGGCTCAGTAAATGCAGCGCACACGGTCTACTTCCAAGGCAAACGTTATGCCCTTCACATGGTTCCCGGAGCTTTTATACACGGGAACTGTAGGCTCCTATTAGGCGCTGGAGCAAACATCCATGTCAAACAACTTTTAGAGGAAATACGCTTAACAGGTGTTGAAGATCGCATAGGCGTAGACAGGCAAGCCTCCATAATAGAAGAGAAACATTCAATTCAAGATAAAACAAGCGCTCATCTAAAGGGAATAGGCACCACAGGATGGGGTGTCGGACCAGCCATAGAAGAACGTGTTCGAAGAACGGCAAAACTTGCTAAGGATATTCCAGAATTGAAACCTTACTTAACAGAGGTAGCTGAAGAGGTAAACCAAGCTTTAGATAAAGGTAAACGTGTAATTTTAGAGGGCACCCAAGGCTTGTTACTTTCTCTTTTCCATGGAACCTACCCCTATGTCACGGGACGCGACACTAGTGCTGCAGCCATTTGCTCCGAGGCAGGGGTAGGCCCCACGAGAGTTAACGAAGTTCTGCTCGTTTACAAGGCCTTTATGACCCGTGTTGGCGCCGGACCTATGCCTGGCGAGCTTTCAAAGGAAGAAGCCGTAAAACGTGGATGGTTTGAAATAGCAGCTGGAACAGGACGGGAAAGACGTTCAGCTCCTTTCGATTTTGAGCTGGCAAAAAAAGCCGCGAAAATTAATGGTGCAACCCAGGCAGCGGTTACCAAGCTAGATGTTCTATATCCAAGCTGTAAAGGTGTAAGAACCTACGATGAACTCCCAGCTGAAGCCAAACAGTTTATTTCTGAAATAGAAAACCGCACAGATGTTCCAATAGTATTAATCGGCACTGGACCAAGACCTTGGGACATAGTTGACCGAAGAAAATAAGTTCTTTGAAAATGTTAAAATGTTAATCGATGTGAAATGAAAGTTGACTCTGTAGTAATAGAAAAAGTTGAGCGGTTCACTGATTTTAAATCTTTTGTTAAGAAACTGAACATTTCAGGTCAAGTCTTTATTATAAAGCCTTCTTGGCGAGACGCCAAACATTATACCTCGGCTAAAACTCTTGAGTGGCTTTTTAAGAGTCTAAGAGGGAAAAAAATAGTTGTAGAAAGTTATTCTCCGTGGCGAAACAAGAACTTTATCGAAGAAACTGATAGAGAACGAAGAGGCAAACGTAAAACAGTTATCAAAGCAACTAATGCAAGAGAGAAATGGAAGTGGATTAAAAGGCAGGATGAATGGTTTCTTAGATATAGTAGACTCGACAAGGTTTTGAAAAAGTTTGACGTGGAATATGTTAATGTCACGGAAGAGGTATGGTCGGGAAGAGTAGCTGAACCGGGAAAGATTAAAGAACTAGTAGAAATGCGATATACTCCACTGATAAACCAGGAGCTTTATCGCCTAGTTCCACAAAGAATCTATGATTTACGCGACAGCACGTTGATAAGTCTAAACCTCTGCCTAAAACCCGAAAACAAGGAGCTTCTTCGAACTTCGACACTAAATATTCTCGACTTGATTCCTGACCCTGTGAAGTCAGAAAAATGGCTTGGAAGGAAGAATCAAAGGCTCTCTCAGACCCTAGTAGAAATTAATAAGGTTTATCGTAGTCTTTTCCCTATAAACTTCTGGATTAATGAGTTATCTACCTCAAAAACTTTTGTTGGCTGTCCTCAAAACTCTGTCCTAGCCGACGTAACAGCCACGCTACTTTTAGGTTTCAGCCCGAGGAAAATTAAACACTTAAACCATGCTACAAGGGTTTTTGGAGAACTTTCACCAAGATTTTTGGTCAAAGCAAAAAAGGCTGTTGAAAAGTTTCAACTCAAAGAAAGGGGTAAACATAAACTACCATTGTTCGAGATACCTGTATGCGAGAGATGTGGAAGAATAGCTCAATATCGCTGCGCCGTGGATGACAAGTATGTTTGCTGTGAATGTGCAAGATTTGTTCCAGTAAACATGGAACATCTTAGAAAACGAGAACGAGTCAAGGTGAAAATAAAGGTTTTAAATAAAATGCGTCAGAATCCCAATGAACGTTCAGTTTTCGAAGCCATTGAAACCTTAACAAGTTGTCCTCCACCGAAAGGGGTTGACTTAACTGAAGAGTGGGAACCTTGGAGCGGTTACGTTTATGGACATAAGGAATACAAGGTAAAGACTATGGCAGTTTACGTAAACAACGAGTATGCTGGTTTTCTCGACTTCGTTTTTACGCTTGACCCAGAAGAAGTTATGAGTATCCAGTTTTGGGAAATGAGTATTCACCCGAAATTCCAGAATGTAGGAGTTTTTTCCGCTATGATTAAAAGGCTTATGAGGATTGCGAAGAAAAACAATGTGAAACGCCTTTATGTTTCCCATGAAAATGATAATTTACCAGCCATAATCGCGCATTACGTATTAGGTGGAAGAATTCTATATGTAAAGGAGATTAACGGAAAAACAGAGGGTGGTAGGTTCGGGATCCCTCGCAGAAATGAGCTTGTTTTCGTATATGAACTCGAATAGAACGCCTCGACTAAGGCAAAACTTCTAAAGTTGTAAAAAGCTTATCGGGATCTATGTTCCTAGATGCCTAAAAGTTAATTAGCTTCGCTCAGGGTTAGGTTTTTCAAAATCTAATCGTTCATTAGATGGTTGGTCTTGAAGCTAAGTAGCCATGGAAGATTATTAAGTCTGTTTCCTTTCTTAGCCCTGAAAAGGGATTTTAAACTAATTTTCTTAGCCAATCTCCTAGGCTCTTTTGGGGATGGCCTCTACGCCTATCTCCTTCCGATATATGTAACAGAAACCTTGAAGGCTACATCGGTTGAGCTTGGGATACTTTTCGCTGTTCAGCTTCTTGTAGCTGCTTTCACGTTGATTTTAGGCGGAGCGTTAGCTGACAGATATGATCGAAAGAAAGTGTTAATCATAGGATGGCTTTTGTGGCTTCCCGCTCCTTTAATCTTCGCGATTGCCAGTAGCTGGATAGAGATGGTTCCTGGAATCATTTTGTATGGTTTCTGGTTCGGAGGGCCAACTGTAACCGCTTATGTTACGAGTAGGGCAGAAAGGGAAACGCTTACTCTAACTTTTGCTACACTTTCCACTGCGTGGTCTTTTGGTTATATATTTTCTCCAGCTATAGGGGGATATTTGGCTTCCATCATTGGAATGAAACAGGTCTTCTATCTAGCCTTCGTTTTTTATTCCTTTGCTGCTTCATCTTTAGTGTTCTTAACTAGCCAACATCCCCCAGCGACTTCGCAGTTAAGACAGAATGGATGGAAAGCCCTGCTTTCTAAAAAGGTTCTAGCGTGGTCCTTCTTCTTCGCGTCTATAATGTTTGTTCTTCTGATGTTTCGAGGATTTATTACACCTTTCCTCGATGAAGTATACTATTTCGAAAAGTTTGAAATTGGCGCTTTGGGTTCGGTAGCTTTCTTTGGCTCAGCGGTTTTAGCCATACTTTTAGGCAGGATAGGGGATAAATGGAAGAAAACTGGCGCTATAGCTGTTTGCATGATGTTCAGCAGTATCGCAGTTGGACTGCTCCTAGTTTCAAGAAACATTGCAGTGTTAACTATTTCTCATTTTCTAATAGGGGCTTCTTACACAATTTGGTCACTATTAAGTGCTATAATAGGGCCCTTGGCTCCAGAATCTGCTCAGGCAAGATGGGTTTCGATCCCCCAGTCCATCAGCATACTGTTTTCCTTCTTTGCCCCTTATGTGGGGGGTTGGCTCTACAAATTCTCACCTTTTTATCCCTTTATAGCAGCGTTGGCTCTTATGCCGCTTATAGCAGTTTTATCCCTAACAATCATGAGCAGATACTCTTAAATCTTCAATCAAATGCCTCCTCTAGGAAAACGTTCAAGCCCTAAAAGATGTGAAAAACTGTACTTAAGGGATAAAGATAATAAAAGGGGAAGTCAAAATAAGCGTTTCATCATCAAGCTTTGCTAACCGTTAAAAGCTCTGGAAATTTGAATTTATTAGTCTTCTTCGAGTTTTTCTCGGATTCTCCTTTCAATCTCTTTTTCCAGCTCGTTTTCCTTCTTCTTTCTTTTACCCATTCCCTTTAACAGTTCACCTAGATTCGTGAACACTCCTATGTACTTCTCAGTCATCCTTACAGCCACATCTGGAGGAATTCCGCTGTTTATGAGTTCTTTATAGAAGGCCCCTGCAGCTTTTCCCATATCTCTACCTGCTTCTTCGGAGAAAATGCTTGCAATCAGTTTCTTCACTAAGGCTGGAACTTCTATAGAAAGTGTTTTGAAGACTTCTTTCAATTCTTCTATATCTTCCATTTTTCCCTTCTTCTCTTTTTCCTTTTCTTTCATAATTTTTTCACCACCTTCATGTTAACTTGTAAATTGGATTATAACTTTTTCACATACCTTTTAAACAGGGCTTTCTTGAGAATAATTAAGGGTGGATCGTGGACTTAATAATTCTGAGAAAAAGTGGTCATACTGTTGGCCATTTCATTCTACAAGTTCGTAAACATTTCCATAACCTCGCGTTTTACGGATTACCCCCTCTTTTTCTAGTAGTTGGACTCTCTGTCTGATTATCCGTCGAGAAGCTTTTCCCCGCATACGTCTAACCTGCCGGGTTATCGCTGAAATGTTCAATTTTCCCTTCATTGCCAAGGCTTGGATTATACATCGGGAGATTTCATCTTTTGATATGGTGATGTGTTTGAGATAACGTTCCGCCGTTTTTAATCTCTGCAATACTTTGAGAGGTTCATCATAAACCCCTAACCCTAACCTTGTCATCTTGAGGTAAGCAGACAAATCCGCGTATTCCGGCTTGTCTATTATATATTTTTCTAGCATCCCTAGCCGACTAATTATCAAGTCAAGTTTTCGACTCAGTTCTTCAAATTTCTTATAAAGACTTTCACTGTTCTCGCTCATTTGCAGACACATTCTATCGGAAAGTAGCCTAACCGTTAATTTAAGAAAGCAAACGGATAAAAGCTTTCTACATCAACAATAAATTCTTGTTGAAAACCATTGAGCCTTTAATTATTGAAACTCAAAAGGGTATAAGCTTAAAATTCAAGTTAAGGTGCTTTCGGCTTTATAGCTTTTGTTGGACATGCATCGATACATTTTAGGCAGTAAATGCATTCTGGATCAGTAAACTTTTCCCAAGGCATATCAAGAATTCGAACTTTCATTGGACATGCCTCGACACATGATCTACAGTCAGCCTTTGTACATTTAACTGGGTCACGCTTTAACCCTAAAAAGCTAAACCAGTTAAGGAAAGCCAACACGGCTCCATGGGGACATAGATATTTACACCATGCGCGGGGAACATAAATTGCAAAGGCGAGAACTGTAAATAGTATTAGAAAGCGAATCCATAGAAGTACTGACACTGTGGAAATTCCACTTAGGATTTCCCAGAAACTCTTAGTTAATACAGCATAGCGGAAGTCTGAAATTAGTCTTGGAACCACCGCGAACAATGTGTCTGCCGGACTTAAAACGTTAAAAGGTGCTGGAGCGAATACACCTAGAGCTCTTTTGTATTGTCCGCCAATGCCTAAAGCTAGGGAAGCCGAAAGAGTGGCGCTGACAAATACTGCTGTGCCTAGAACGAAATATTTGAGGAACAGCATTGACTGATGAGTTCTATCGGGAAATTCCTTATGCCTTCGCTTAACAAGTTCTAATACATCCTGCACGAACCCAAAAGGGCAAACCCAGCCACATAAAGCTCTGCCAAGCAGAATGGCAGCAATGAGGAAGGATGCGATGGGTATCCAGGGAAAGATCACATCATAAAGCATCCATTGCAATGCTGCGAAGGCATCGCCTACAGTTTTCTGGGAAGTGCCTAAAGTCCACATGACGGGAAGCAAAATAGGGGTGATTGTTAACCCGAAGACTGTTCCACAGAAAATTAGGAAAAATAAGAATTGCACTATTCTTCGAGCAGTGTTTATCTTCCAGAGCTTCTCTTTGATGTTTGGCAAGACGGCTTCCCCGCATCGTTTGTTAGAGCTTAATCTTATCTACTTTCCAATAACTTTAACGTTTTCCACACTAATCCATGGTGCAACCAATGCACCTACTTGTCTTTGGTTATTAGCCAAGGCTGAAACATTCCTTAACACGTCAAAGACTGTTCCGCTCAGCATTGCGCCTTTAACGGCGTTTTTTATTTCGCCCTTCTCGATTTTCCATGATGGAACGGCTACGACGGAGAATTCGCCACTAACCGGGTTGCTGCTATGAGCTCCCTGAAGGAAGTACACTATCAGTCCGGAGTCGATTTCGCTTATAAGTTCATCTGTTGACTTGTTTCCCGGTGTGAACTGAAAATTGGTTGCTTCTATGCTTGGAGTTTCTACGTAAGGCGCATTTCCACCACGATAAGCGTTTCCTGTGCTCTCTACTTCATCTTTTCCAGCTGTGTAATTATCATAAAGGAAATTTTTCAGAACTCCTTTTTCTATCACCACTGTTTTTCTTCTGTCTACTCCTTCATCATCGAAACCCCAAGTTCGGAAACCACCTTCCAAGATTCCGTCATCATATATGCTAACATTTTCTGACGCTACCTTTTCACCTATTTTTCCCTTCAAGGCGGACTGTTCCCTTTGAACATAGTCGGCTTTAACAGCGTTTACCAGGGTGTAGGAAAGCAGGAGTTGCATAGCCAGCTGCGTGAAAACCACGGTGTAAGTCTTGGAGGGAATAGGTTCAGCCTTTAAAGCTGAGGCGGTTAAGCGTGCTGTTTCGGAGCCCACCCATTCTGGATCAATATCCAAAGTTCTTTTGGCATCAAATTCAAAACACACTGGTGTAACGTAATTGGCCTCTCTTGCAACAGCGGCTAAACCGCAACTGATGAAGGTTCCCTTGTCATAATTGGAAACGTCATAGGAATTAAATAGCGCCTTAGCTGCATACGAAGCTTCAACCTCTCCGTCTACAACGAAAACCCTCTTATCTTTTTCTGTGGCGGTTTGAAGCATTCGAGTTGCTAGGCCTACAAGTTCTTCAGAGGATAGCTCGAGAATTTTCTTGTCAAAAGTTTTTTGAACGTTTGCGAAACATTTCCTTGTTGTGAAACTTCTCCAGTAGGGATCCGGCTGGCTCGCTTTCGCTGAACTGAAGGCTTTAGAAGCAGCTTCTTCAACCGTTTTTTCCGTTAGTAGATTTGTGTAGGCAAATCCTATTGCTTTGTTATAGGTAGCTCTAACACCTAATCCCTGATCAACATGCGTAATTGTCTTGACAATTTGCCCCCTTTCAATGCCTACCGATGTTCTGAGAATCTGGCAGATATACGCTTCAACTTCACTCGCCCCGCTTCTCTCCGCTGTCCTAACAGCCTTTTCACATAAGCTTAACATTTCCTCTTTTCTAAGCTCCGCCACCCATCAACACCTCTTTAACACGAATATGGGGACCGCCATCACATACGAAAGCTATCTGCCCCTTTCCACATCTCCCAGGCCAAAGTTGGAAATCTTTCCCAACGGCTTCGACTTTCCGAAGCGTTTCAAGGGTGTTTCCACTTATAGAAGCGTTTCTCACAGGCGCACCTATTTCGCCATTTACTATCTCATAGGCTTCTTGTATTCCCACTTGGAAGGTTCCATTTAGATTAGCTTGTCCACCCCGAAAACTTTTCAGGTAATATCCAAATTTTACTCCTTCCAAAAGTTCTTCAAAGCTGTAATCCCGTGGAGCAAGGTAGGTATTTCGCATGCGAATTATTGGTTCATAGCGAAAATCTTCTGCTCGCACGTTGCCTGTTGGCGATGTTTGGAATCGATGAGCTGTTTCCCGGTTATGCATTAACCCTACAACTTGTCCATCCTTTATTAAAAGGGTCTTCTGTGCGGGTATACCCTCATCATCATATTTGAAAGATCCAAAGGCGCCATTTACGGTACCATCGTCGTAAACTGTTACGACTTCTGAAGCGATCTTTTTGCCGAGTTTGTCCATTAGAACAGAGCCTTTTAAGGTTAGGTCCGCCTCAGCCAGATGTCCAAAAGCCTCGTGGACGAAAACGCCGACCACGTTTGGTCCAATAACAACTGGAAAGGCGCCGCCTTTTGGAGTTTTTGCTTTTAACTGTTCTATTGCTCTTTTAGCTATTCGCTCGCCAACAACTTCTAGGGTTTCAGTTTCAAATACTTCAAATCCAGCTGTTGAACCTATTTCTTCTCTAGCGAAAGCGTAGACTTCTCCTTCCTTTGCAGTGGTGAGAACCCTCGACCAGACGTAGAGTTTATCCTGTTCTATATAGGTTCCCTCGTTGTTAATGAAGTAATTGGTTCCAGTGACATCCAAATAATCCATCGTACAGCTTTTAACTCGCGGGTCATAATCAAAAACAGTCTTATTCATAGAAGAGGCAATCTTGATTTTTTCAGCTAACGAAACTTCAGCTGGGTTTTTTCTTGGTTTAACAACAACTTTATCTTCAAAAGTTCTGATTTCCGCAAGTTCCACAGGGGTCTTAACTTTTCTGCTTGCTGCCTTTGCCATCTTACATGTTTTCTCTACCGCATCTATAAGTTGTGCATTGTCAAAGCTTCCTACAGAAGCAAAACCCCAAGCCCCGTTAACTAAAACCCGTATTGCCACCCCGTTCTCTAAACCTTCTTTAGCAGCTTCTATAATGCCATCCTTCATCGTTAACATTGTTTTGAAAAGCTTTTGGGCCCTTACTTCAATGTATTCAGCGCCTAATTTTAAGCCAACCTCAATAAACCTCGTCAGATATTCTTTCAACTGTTATTAGGCTCCTTTCCCAAAGATTTAGAATAGTATCCCGGTATGGCTTATAAATACTACTGGTTTCACTCATGAAAACAAATACTAAAAAGCCGTATATTTGAATAGAGAAAACGTTTCAATATGCCTTATCTTGAAGTCATAAGAAGTTTTACCTGATTAACGAAGTCTTGTTGACCAGAAAATCGCTCGAATTTAAGCCTACGTATCAATCCATAGTTCGAATATATATCCTCTAAAATCTTCTTCTCTATTGCGTAGGCCCCTGTGCTCAAAAATTCTTCTAATCCTCTGGTGAAGTTTTCGAGTTTTTCAATTATTTCCTCTTTCCTTACCTCATGGTTTTCTTCGATGTAATTGTATATTATATGCGCAGCTTCTTTTCCGAATATTTGGGTTAATGCTTTGTCTATAGCTTTTAGTATTCTTTCTTGTTGGGGGTTTATAGGGGACATAGAGTTTTCCTCCAAGGGGCAGTCAATAATATCGGATGTATTGCGACTTAATAAGTATTTCCGTCGAACCATACAACACAAATACACAACTACAGAAAATCCACTAAGCTCCTTTGCTTAACCGGTCGAGCATATGAAATTTTCTTCCCCTCAGCTTTTGTTTCCTCAAAAATGACTAATTGACCGTAAACTCCATCAAACCCAGGAACTACTTTTACCCGTCCTTCCCGAACCCGAACTATAGCCTCAGCTATAGGCTCATCAACAAGTTCTTGAATTTCTGTTTTAGAAGCGTCAATAAGAACGGTGTACTCATCCTCGAAATGTTTTATAAGTCGATTATATTTCTCCCAAACTTTCCCTGTGGAAAGGCTGGACACACCTGTAACGGTTGCAATTATTTCCGAAAGTGGTAATAAGTGCATATATCCAATAACATTTTCCGGCTTAAAACCTTCAGGGCGATCAGCCAGCTCTTCAACTCGTTGTTCAACTCCTTTAGTTAGTTTCCTCCCGCAAACCGGGCAGCGATTTCCAAACTTTATGGCTTCTTGTGGTGGGAGAGAAACACCGCAGTTTCTATGCCCTGTCCAGTGATATTTTCCATAAGCCGGATTAGTTTCAATGGTAAACTTAAAACGTGTACTATCTTTTCTCTTAATGGCATCCACCACCTCGAAATAGGACAGTTCGTCTAACTCAAAGACGTTTGCTTCTCTTCCAATACGCCAGGGCCAAAAGCTATGGCTGTCGCTGTTTGAAACTAACGTGAATTTGTCCAAGGCGCTCAGGCGCCAGTTCATAGGCGGATCAGATGAGAGTCCGGTTTCTATTGCTGAAATATGCTTTGTCATGTCTTGATAGCAGTCTTCTATACGATCGAAGCCGCTGAAGGCTCCAAAGACGCTAAACCAAGGAGTCCATGCGTGGGCTGGAAAAACCATGTTTGAATGGGAAACTTCCATAACCTCTTCTACAAGATGGGGTGCGCTCATGTCCAGTGTTGGCCTACCATCAGCTGATAGGTCGCCGTAACGCTTTAACCGTTCATTTACTTGGACTGCCGTCTCCATGTCTGGCGTTAGAAGGACATGATGTACCTTTTTTGTGGTTCCGCCAAAGTCAAAAATGGTACTGACTTCGGTTGTTATCATAAAATGCACTTGGAGTTCCGGGTTTTTAACTGGTTTATATAAGCTTGAGTTAGGGTCAAAAATTAGTTCTTCCTTCAACTCTTTAAACCATTTTGGGTGAGTGAAATCTCCTGTTCCAACAAGGGTTAATCCTTTGATTTTTGCAAAACGTGCGATTTCCGGTATGCACATTTTTTGGCTTGTGGCTCGGCTATAACGACTATGAAGGTGTAAATCAGCTATAACCCGCAAGCAGTTTCACTTCTCCTTCTTGAAACGTTTCCTTTCATATTTTTCGAAGAGCTTTTCCCAATCCACTTTAAACATAATAATCATCACAATTATGAATAAAACTATGGCGAGCAGTGTTCCGAATAAGGCTGCGATCCAGTCGCCTTCTTCGCCAAAAATATCTTTAATAACTCCAACAGCGTATCGACCACTGTAGGCAACTATAAAGTTCATGCATATCTTACCAATTAAAGCCGGAATAAGCGCTTTTACGATATCATAACGTAATATTCCAAGCGGAATGAAAAGTAAATCGTCCGGCAACGGTGTCAAGGCAAAAACGAAGATTGCTAGAGGCCCAAAACGATTGAAAACTTTCAGCATGAACTCCATTTTCTCTCTTCTCTCTTTGCTTATGAGTTTTCTTCCATAAAGTCCAAGCATGTAGCCGGAGAACTCGCCAATGGCAGCGCCTATTCCTGCCACAATAGCGATTGCCACAGGGTCAAAATAGGCCCCTAATGTGAAGATTACAACGGTATAGGGGATAGGAAAGAAAATCGACATTGCGCCCAGTAGACTTATGAGAAATATGCCGAAATAACCATACTGGGTAGCCAGCCCTTGCATCCACTCGGTTAATTGCTGAATTTCCAAAGATCGCCCTCTTAATAACTCTTTTCAATAATATGTCTAACGGAATTTAACGCTTTTTAGCAAACAACGCTTAAATTTCAAATCCTAACTAGGAAAATCAACAATCCAGAAGGGGACATGACAGGGTTGTCAAACAAGAGTAAAAAGTTCTGGATAGCTAGGGACTATGAGAAATGCAGTGGATGCAGAAGATGTGAAATTGCGTGTTCGCTTTATCATGAAAACAGGATCTGGCCTGAAGCTTCACGTATACGTGTGTTCATGCTTGTTCCGGGCGCAGAATTCCCTCATTTTTGTGTTCAATGTCAAGACTACCCATGCGTTAACGCTTGCCCGGAAAATGCTTTGTCTGTAAGCCAAATAGGTGCAGTAATAATAGACAAAGACAAGTGTATAGGGTGCGGTCAATGTATAGATGCTTGTCCTGGAAAGATCCCACATTTACATCCAATCAAAAAATACGCTTTGATATGCAACTTATGTAATGGTGATCCTCAGTGCGTAAAGGTTTGCCGAGAAGGTGGCTGGAACACGCTTAAAAAAGTCAATAGAAAGGAGAACATGAATTATCGAAAGTATGCTAAAACTCCAGAGGATCTGGCTCGTGAATTAGCGTTTATCTTTTACGGTGAAAAAGCAGAGGAGATTATACCATGCTAGGCTATGCGGGGAGAATTTTAGAGGTAAATCTTTCAACTGAAAGAGTTCAAATAAGAAGCTTTAATGAGGAAATTTTGCGAGAATTTATTGGTGGAAGAGGACTTGCCACGAAGATTCTTTGGGATAGGCTGGGGGAAAAATGGGAGACTGTAAACCCGATAGGTGAGGAAAACCTTCTATTGTTTTTAGCCGGTCCTCTAACTGGGTTTTTTCCTGGCGGAAGAATTTGTATTTCTGGAAAATCTCCGCAAAGCAATGGGGTGATAGGCTCAACAGTCGCCGGAGAATTTCCAATAGAGCTTAGATGTGCTGGGTATGATGGCATAATAGTTTCTGGAAAAGCTGAGAAACCTGTTTATCTTTTCATAGTCGATTCCGAAACTCGAATCCTAGATGCTCATCATGTATGGGGAAAGGACGGGAAACAAACCGTTCGCATCCTAACCAGGGAAGGAAGGAGGCTTCTTAAACAAACATTTCCATGGCGTGGCGAACCGAAAGAACCAGCCATGCTTTACATTGGTCCAGCTGGGGAAAACCTAGTTAGAACGGCTGCGGTTATGGGAAAGTGGACGCATGCGGCTGGTTACGGCGGATACGGCGCGGTTATGGGAGCAAAGAACCTTAAAGCAATTCTAGTTAAAGGCTCTAACCCTCTTCCAGAAGTCTACGACATGGAGAAAGTTAATCGTTTGATAGAAGCCGTTTGTAAGAAATGTTACGAAGCTACTGATTTTCGGCGGTGGGGAACCTCTAGCGCTGGATACAATGTAGGCGCAAAGAGAAGCGCGGAACCTGTAAAAAATTGGCAGGAAGAATGGCATGATGAAAAGAGTTTCAAAGTTGAAGAATTTGAGAGACGCCTTTGGATTAAGAAAGCCTGGGGAGACTTTGGTTGCCCTACGACATGTCTGAAAGTAGCCATGGTTAAAACTGGACGTTTTAAATGGGCTCTTGGCGATAATCCTGACTATGAGCTTCAAGCTTATGTGGGCACAAACCTAGGTGTTTTCACGCCGGAAGGAAATGTTTACTTAGCTTCTTTGGTGGACGATCTGGGGCTGTGTGGAATTCAAACTGGAAACGTGTTAGGGTTCGCTGGGGAACTCTATCAACGGGGAATACTCACAAGTGAAGATTTAGAGGGCTTAGAACTTGAATGGGGGAATATTGAAGCTTTCGCTGAACTGGCTAAGAAAATTGCTTATAGACAAGGCATCGGTGACATTCTAGCTGAGGGCACTTTTCGGGCTGCAGAGAAAATCGCTGGGCTTAAAGGTAAAAACGTTTTACGTTGTGCGGTACACGTTAAGGCAGTAGCCATAGGCGCGCATGGAATAAGAAGTGGAAAGGATTATCCTATGGAAATGTCCTATGCTTGTTCTGTTCAAGCAGGAGATCACACATCAGTAGCATATCTGCCATTAACCCATAGTGCCAGCGAATTAACCGTAGCTTTCCATGATTCTGCTGTTTACTGCTGGTTTAACATGTTTGGTCAGCCACCTGACCTAAAATGGGAATTCTATAAAGCCGTAACCGGAGTGGAACTAGCACCGAAAGAATGGTATGATGTTAAAGCATTGAGGATAATTCACCTTCAAAGGGCAATGTTACTTTTAGGCGGGCCAGATTTTAGGTGGAATCCGCATGTTCATGACGAAAACCCGCCGAGGTTTTACGAGCCTCTTCCTTCCGGGCCTTATGCTGGAAAAGCTGTTGATAAGAAACGATTCGAGGAGTTGAGAAGAAGGTATTATGAAGCCGTAGGCTGGGATGAGAATGGCATACCGAAATCAGAAGTGCTTCGAAAACTTGGATTAAAGGATGTGGACGCGGCTTTAGAGAAGTTAAGGCGAGATGTGTAGAACTTTTTCAGGTGTAACTATGATTGCTACCTTTTGGTCTTTCGGCTTGACTGGAACGTGCTCCACTATTTGAATAGGATGAACTGTTGTTGCCACGGGGACTTCGCCGAAGCGTTCCTTAACCAACAATATTTCAGCGTCGCCGTATCCTCCGCCTTTACCTAAGCGGTTTCCATGTTTATCTATGGCCACGCATCCAGTGACTATTAGGTCTGGCCTTGGAAATTCGTTCACTCGAGTGCCCAGCTTAAAAGCGCCTTTTATGGTTGAAGCATAGGCTTCTCTATTACGAGTTTTCTCTGGAAGAATTAGAATGTAACCATTCTTCAGCCTAGGCGAAGCCATAATTAAGATTTTTCTATCTTTTAACGCGTTTTCCCGAACTTTGCGTTGAGCTGCATCTGGATTAGCAAAGATTACCCGCGCTTTCTTCCATTCATTTGTTGTTCGCAGCTTTTCAGCAGCTCTTTCCGAACCTACAAAGTTTGGAATTCTACCCCAGCAGGGGAGAGGGAAAACAGCTATTCCTTGCTCTGTCATTAACCTCCAAATTTTTTCTCGTAAAGCTTGTTTTTCCTTGTCGATTTGCATAGTTCGGTATTCCTAGATTTTGGTTAGGATATATTTAACCTGGCGGAAAGCGAGATTTTGAAGAAGGACTAATGGAAAGAAAGTTGAGGGAGATTTTAGATTAGTCCTAGGTTTTTGCCACCTTTCTTGAATGCTTCTAAGGCCTTATCCAATTGCTCCTGTGTATGTTTGGCGCAGAGTTGGGTTCGAATTCTGGCTTTATCTCTAGCCACCATTGGATAAACAATTGGCAGAGCGAAGATCCCTTGAGTCCAAATGTAGTCAGCTAAGTCCTTGGCGGTTTTGCTTTTTCCACACATTATTGGGATTATAGGTGTTTCCGTGTTTCCTGTATCAAAGCCTAAATCCTGTAATCCTTCTAAGAAGTACCGTCGGTTTTCCCATAAGTTACGGACATGTTCAGGCTCAGTTTCAAGAACATCGATGGCAGCTATGCATGCGGCCGCTACTCCTGGCGGGACAGCTCCGCTTAGAAGCCATGTTCTTGCTTTGTTATAGGCGAAATTGCGTAGGTCTTCGCCCCCGCTTATGTGTCCGCCTATGACGCCGAAAGCTTTTGAGAAAGTTCCCATTTCTATGTGAACTTCGTCGCGGCTTAGTTTGAAGTGACTTACTATTCCTCTTCCACCTTCACCTAGTACGCCTTCTCCATGAGCATCGTCAACATATACACCTGCACCGTGTTCTTTAGCTATTTTTGCTATTTCCGGAAGAGGCGCTAGGTCACCGTCCATGCTGAAGACTCCATCAGTTATTATCCATATGTGGTTGTATGGTGGGTCATGTTTTTCAGCTTCCTCGAGGATTCGCGCCAGGTCTTCCGTGTCCTTGTGTTTGTAGATAGCTCTGTCTGCGTGGCTTAGGCGTACGCCATCAATTATTGAGCCATGATTCAGTTCGTCGGAGACGAAGAGGTCCCCCCTACCGCATAGTTGGGGGATTAACCCCTGATTTGCCATGAATCCTGTTTGGAAAGTTAATGAAGCTGGAGCACGTTTGAATTTAGCTAAACGACGATCGAGTTCTTCGTGGACGTCCATGTTTCCAGCAATAGAACGGTCGCTTCCAGCTCCAGCACCATATTTCTTTGTGGCTTCTATCATGGCTTCGACAACTTTCGGATGTGTGGCTAGGTTTAGGTAGTTATTTGCACATAGCATGATAACCTGTTTGCCATCTACTAAGCATACAGGTTCACAGGCACTTTCCAGAACTTTCAGTTCCCAGTTCAGGTTTTCCCGAACTAACCGTTCATATTCCTCACCTAAATATCTCGTTGGATGACGCTCAACCATTCACTCTTCCACCTCAACTCTCAAATGTTAGAATTTAATATTAGCCTCAAACGTTCTTTTAACGTTTCCTAACCCCATTCAGGGAGCAAAACAACTTTTCCTGCTTGTTTTGTTTGGATTAGTTCCATGCCCTTGGCGATATCTTTTATTGGGATTCGATGCGTAATTATGGCGGCGATTTTCTCTTGAAAATCTGATTTTAAGAGTAATCCTTTTACTTGGTACCATGTCTGGAACATCCGTCGTCCAGAAATCCCATAGATTGTTGCTGCTTTGAAAACTACGGCATTGTTGAAGTCAAACTCAACTGGACGGTTGAAAATGCCTAAGAGAGAAACTCTTCCGCCTGGAGTTAGAATCTCAAAGGCTTGTCGTAGAGCTGAAGCTGCTCCAGACATTTCTAAAACTACGTCAACTCCGTTTCCATTTGTGGCTTCGCGAATAATCTTAACAATGTTTTCACCATGTTCCCGCGCGCTTAGAACCATGTCCGCACCCAGTGTTTTAGCCAAACTCATCCGCGTTATGTTGTAGCCTCCAGCTGTAGCGAAAATCTTAGCTGCTCCTAATGTTCGAAGAACGGCTATGGCCATTAGTCCAATGGGTCCACAGCCTAATACAGCCACGGTTTTTCCCGCAATATCTTCTATGTGATCTTTCGGTAGAACTGTTTGAACAGCGTTTCCAAGAGGTTCTTGAATCGAAGCTATAGCAGGATCAAGGTTTGGGTCGTTTTTCCAAGCGTTTCTCTCGGGTATAGCTACGTATTGAGCGAATACTCCATCAGTATCCACACCTAGGATTTTCATGTTTTGGCAAACATGCATGCGGTCAGTGCGGCATTGATAACAAGTACCATCAACTATATGCGTTTCAGCGGAAACCATGTCACCTGTACTAACTGTGGTAACATCTTCTCCTACCTCTATAACTTTTCCAGCAAATTCATGGCCAAAAATCAACGGAATCTTTCTTATGCGGCTTTGAGCCCAATTGTTCCATTCCCAAATGTGAACATCTGTACCACAAATTGAACAAGCTTTCACCTCAACTAAAACCTCGTTTCTCCTAATTTTGGGAGGGTCAACGGTTTTTATTTCTGCTCCCGGTTTTCTTTCAGTTTTAACAACCGCAAACATTTAAAATACTCCTAGTTGATTTGAGAGATGCCCGGAGAGGTAAACTCATTAACCGGTTCATTTAAGATTTGCTAGAACTAGTCTTTAAAGCTCATGGTGAAAGCTTGAACTTGAAAATAGGCTTCATTGTTAATCCTATTGCTGGGATGGGTGGCCGCGTAGGTCTGAAAGGAACAGACGGCGTCTTAAAAGAAGCCTTAGCCAGAGGCGCCAAGCCGCTGGCGCCTATTAGGGCGGAGAAATTCCTGCTAGAGCTTAAACAATATGAGAATGAAACGAGTTTTCAGCTTTTGACTTGTCCGGGAATTATGGGCGAAGAAGAGGCAATAGCGGCTGGGTTTAAACCGGAAACATTACCTATGAAAATCAAAGCGGAAACTACTGCAGAAGATACTAAAAGGGCGGTTAGGCTTTCAGCTGAAGCAAAGGTTGACTTAATAGTTTTCGTTGGGGGAGATGGAACCGCTAGAGACGTTTACGATGCTATGAAAACTATTTCTGAGAAAATCCCTGTTTTAGGTGTTCCATCCGGCGTTAAAATGTACAGCGGAATCTTCGCTGTTAGCCCGCAAGATGCGGCGGAAGTTGTGGTTGCTTTTGCGAAGGAAACAGCTTCTATGGCAGATTTTGAAATAATGGATGCAGATGAAGAAGCTATAAGAAGCGACAGTTTTGCCGTAAAGCTGTACGGGTTTCTAAGAGGGCCTTTTCTACCCTTACGTGTTCAGGCAAGCAAACAATTAACCCACCAAACCTTTGACGAGCATGAGAATCAAATGGCTTCAGCCCGGTTTGTGGTTGAAGAGATGATGCCTGATGCTACTTACATTCTCGGTCCAGGTACTACCGTCAAGTGTGTGGCTGACCTTTTGGGTATCGAGAAAACTCTACTTGGAGTAGACCTTTATCATAATGGCAGAGTGGTAAAAGATGTTAATGAAAAGCGAATTCTACGTGAAGTTGATGATTGGCGGAAAACATGGATAATTGTCTCGCCGATTGGCCGTCAGGGGATGCTTTTCGGTCGTGGAAACCAGCAGATAAGCCCAGAAATAATAAGGCGTGTAGGTAAGAATCACGTGATAGTTGTCGCTACGCGGAACAAGGTTCAAAGCCTAGACGGGGGAGTTCTGCATGTGGACACGGGAGATGCAGAGTTGGATGAAATGCTTAGAGGTTATATTCGGGTTGTAACCGACTATAAAGAATGGCGGTTAGTGCGGGTAATATAAGCTTTAAAGCGTCACTTCTGTTTCTTCTTGAAGAAGAGCCAGTTCTTGTTTCCTTTGAACCGAACTAGGCAGTATATCCCCTTCAATTTTTCTCCATCCAAGTTAAAGATTATTTTGTCTTTCTCTCTTTCCAAAAGCTGGTAGGTTCCCTTGTCCCATATTTCGACTTTTCCAGCGCCATATTGTCCTTCCGGAATTGTTCCTTGGAAACTTGCGTATTCCAGCGGATGGTCTTCCACTTGGATGGCTAAACGTTTAACGTTGGGTATGGTCGGCGGCTCTTTGGGTATGGCCCAACTTTTCAAAACACCGTCCATTTCTAACCTTAAGTCATAATGTAAATGTGTGGCTGCATGCTTCTGTATAACGTAGATTCGTTTATTCTCACGCTTATTTCGGGTTTGAAAGTTTCTTTTCATGTTATAGTCATATAAGCTCAACAGGGCTTCTCCTCGGATGAAGTTACTGTAGAAATTTCGAGAATAATTGTTTTTGGTTTGCCCGTTGCATTTTCCATCTTAGTGCGTAGTGTTTTACAACATACTAAGGTTCTTATTTTAATGTTAACGTAAAGGAGGGTGCAAAACTTGTTGAGGGTTGATGCTTGGAAGGACAATCAAAAACTGAACAACCGCAGGTTAAAGATGAGAAGGCCAAGGCTGAAACAAACACTGTTGAGGAGGAAGCCTACTTTTACCATCCCCTGCAAATTTCTGGTGGAGCGGTGGAAACGCTGGATGAGAAAGAGGTTGAAAATTTGAGAGCTGAGATTGAACAGAAAATGCAGGAGATAATGCAGATTTTAGACGAGGAAACCCTCCAGCTAAGTGAATTCCTTATGGAGGAGAAGAAACTCACAGTGGAGCTTTGCACTTATTTGAGACATGTTCTCAAGAAGCTCCACATATCATTCAACATACCGCCCAAAAGCATTCCTTTGCGAGAGAAAACAAGAAAGGTTGTATTGAATGAGGAATGCCATTTAATTCTGATGTATGAAAAGGGTGAAGTTGACTCTATGTTTTTGGCTGAATACCCGCCTGAAATAGTTATGGCTGTCCTGTGGCGGGTCCTTCCAGAACTTGCAAAGGCGATAACAATTTATAGAAAGAAGATAACAACCAGGGTTAACTTCTTCGGAAAATTGAGAAAACAGCTCAAAAACATTTTCAAGGCAATAGCTACAGGTAAAAAGGAAAACATAGATACAGAAGAGGAAACTTTTGACGCTATCAAACAAGCCTTGGAAGATAAGTCGGAGCAATAAAGGGGAATATAAATGGAAAGCCTAGCTACGGAAATTCGAAGCTTTTATTCACTTAAGGAACTAAGGGAAAACGTAGAGGAAACTATTAGGCAGTACAAAACCTTAGTAGCAGACTACAGCGAATGGTTAGGTACTCTTTTAAGAAGTATGGAAACCAGCGAGAACAAGGAATGGACAAAAAAGATATCTGAGATGCAGAAGTTACTTAAAGCTAAAACGAAAGTTCAGAAGCAGACAAAGAAGAAAAAGAAAGGGGAAACTTCGATCCTGGAATGGGTTCAGTTTAAGGACATAATGTTGTGTACAGATGAACGTGGGGAAACTGAAGTTTTGTTTGAAGTAATCGAAGAGCTTAATGCTAAGCTGGATCGTCTTGAAAAAGTGAGGGAAAGCATAGAGCAGTTGGAGAAGTACGGCTTGGGCAGAAACATCGTTTACCTCACCTACATTCGTGAGGGAATTCCGGAGAAGATAGTTTTCCGTCCTAAAAAGGGTGCTGAATTGGAGAAGTTCAGATTTGTGACAGAGTTTTCAATACCTATTATTGTGAGAAAATAGTTAGGAACTTGAGAATTCGATGAAAGCTTTGGTAAATTTTTTCATAAGTTCGTAGGGAGTTTCAACTACACAGTTAGCGCGGATGTATTTCTTAACAGCTCTGCTTCTTATTCCTATCCCGATTACACCTATGCCCGTACGTTCGATTTTCTTTAATGTTTCTCGTAGATCGTCTTCGACATTTTCGTATCCGGCGGGGAAAAAGTCCGAGACTATAACGAGGACTTTTGCTTCTTCTAGTCTTTTCATGAGGGCTTGGGAGGCAAGTTTTATAGCGTCTGGCATATAGGTAAGTCCGTTGTGGGTTAAACCGCCTATTCTTGCTCTTACACGGTTGGTGTATGTTTCAGAGAAATCCTTCACTATGTAAAACTTGTTGTTAAAGGCGTATATCCCCCAAGAGTTTTGGTTCAGGATTAAGGTTTTGGCAACTTCTGCCAAGCATAGAGCTACACCGCTAACTTCTCCCTTAAACAAGCTTAGGCTGTGGCTTGCGTCGATGAGAATTGACCATGTGTCCTCTCTGGTTTGAAGTTCTTCTCGAACGAATATGTCGGTTCTTTGGCTTTTGCTTGCAATTACTTGGATGGCCTCTTGTAAGTCGATGAAGCCGCTTTCTTGCCTGAAGTCTTCGCCAGTAACATTCTTCAGTAATCTGAGTTTATGCATTATTCTACGGATTGAACTGCTTAGAAGCTTTCTTTGGCGGAGGTACTGTGCATAATCCTCTCTTGGGAATGCGAAATCTTCAAATTGAGTGTTCTTTCCTAAGTCAAGATAATGGTTAAGTATTTTTTGTTTTGAGGCTTCAAGTTCCTCCCATGTTCGTATAGCACGGAAGGCTTCACCGCCATCTCTAATGCTTTGAACCTCTATCTTTGATGTTTCTATATCCTTATGAAAAGCTGCTAGAGCGTGAAGAAGAAGCTTTTCCAATTCGTCTTCCTCTGGAACAGTTTCTTTGTAGAAAAGCCTATTTCTCCCGTGGCTTTCAGTATACAGCAACGAGGGGACTTCAAAGACTTCGTCGTAATTTACGATTTTTTCGTAAATTCTGTGAGCTATTTCCAGTTTGGTAGAATTCTCTGCTTCTACATCGAGTCCTTCTAACCAACCTGAAATTTCCTTCACATCCTTTTTCATTTCTTCAGATAATTCACCCTTGATTTTTTCCATGTTAAGCTTGAATAGGAGAGCGATCATTATTTTCCAAGCGTCATTTGGAATTTCGGGAATTGGTTTGAGTAAGGCATAGGAGAAGGCGTTGGCGAAGGCTATGTCTGGAATAAAAACAGGGTGAGCCCTTTCTAAGCGTGATTTGAGTATGGCATCCTCGACTAGGCTGACGGCATAAGTGCCAATGTTTAAGTTTTGAAACTGGGGCAATTTCCGATATATGGAAAGATCTGAAAAGGCGGCATGTAGGGTTAGATGGTAAGTTGACGCTTTGAAAAGGTGCCATATAATTTTTTTATGGTAGGGATTTCGTAAATTCAAATGTAGTCCCTGAAAGCTAACTATGTTTTTCTTTAGCTTTCTAGGCTTTACGAGATGGAGAACGTAGCCGTAGCGGTCTCTTCCTAGGTATGGGAAAGATAAATCTTCGTGGATGAGGATACGTGTTTCCTTTGGTTCCTTACTTGTTACTTGGTGTAGAACCGTCCAGACGAAATCGTGGAATTCCACTCCTAGACACCGGATGGTTTAGCGTATACCAAAGGCTGAGCGGATTACTCTTCTGACCATTTCTTGAATTTCAATATCGTCGCTGGTAGTGCCTACTATGGTTTCGTTGGCAGCTTCTAGGGGTGGGACTCCGTCAACGACCAGGGTAGCCCAGTTGATGAGGTCTCCGGGGGAGGGACCATAGGGTAGGTCTCCGTTTTTATATAGTCTTCTAAGCTCAGCTCCAGCTCGAACGGTCTTTTCTGCTGTTTCTTTGTCAAGTCCGCTTCTTTTCTGGATTAGTTTTACTTCGTCTTGAGATATTTTGTCGCCCACGCTTAGGTAGTCAAAGTTTATCCAAACCGCCATTCGACGTCGTAAAGCAGCGTTTAAAGGTTTGGTTCCAACGAATTCTGCTGAGAAAGGGTTCATTGCGATTACTAGATAGCCGTATGGGTGGCGCTTAACGATTTCATTGTCTTTTTCGGTTAAAACGATGTGTCCTCTGGTGTCGAGGACTGGATTGAGTCTTGTGGCGATGTCTTGTTTCATCATGTTTGCTTCGTCTAGGTAGAGTAGCCCCCCTTTTCGACACCACATTACGATTTGTCCGTCGATCCAGTTTTCTTTTCCAAGTCCTATGTAACGGCCGAAAAGGTCGTAAGCTGAGGTTTGGAGGCCGCAGTTAATTTCCCAAATTGGTAGTCCACAGAGTTCTGCCACTAGATAAACTATGTGAGTTTTCCCTGTTCCGCTTGGTCCAATAAGGGCGCATTGTTTAAAGTGATAAAGGGCACGTACTATTCTTTTGACGTAGTTTTGTCCTTGATCTACGTATTCAGGTGTGCCCTTAGGAATAAGGCTTCTCACATCCTCGGGAAATATGTAGCCAGGGTGTAGATCATATTTTTCTATGCCGTATTTTGCTCTTAACGCAACTGTGGACGCGTCGTTTGTTTCTATGCTCTTGCGGATTGAAACGGAAATGCGAGTGTCGTTTATTTTGGTTCGTGTTTGTTCTTCAGCGATGAGAATTGTTCTTTCTCCCTTTTTTCTGCCTTGGGTTCCGAATCCAACTGCGGATGTTGTGATTGTGGGTTTATCCTCTGTTTTCTGTTTAACTTTGGCGGGCGACAAAGTGTATTCTTCCTTTTCTGTTCTATTTTATTCAGTGGAGAACGGTTGTTTAAATCTTACTACTTAATATTCAATACGTAGAATTACGCCTTCAAAACCTTTCAAGCCTCAGCTTCCACCTCAGCCCCAGAAGGCGGCGAAGGTTTAGATTCTTCTCCACCCTCCGTTTCTAGTTTCTCACTACTGGGTTCCGTAGCTTCGGATGTTTTAACTTCTTCAGGCGGAATAGCGGAAACAGGTATTTCGGAGCCCAGTAGGTTTGATGGTGGCGGGGGCACATTCAAAACTGTGGACAGCAGATAGACTGCTAGAAAGGCGTGTTGATAAACGTTTTGAAAAACATTGGGGACTTTGGTTTCCGGGTTTATCTCCAGCATTTTTCCTATTTCGTCGTCTTTTCCAACAATGCTGGCCACGCCGGAAACCTCGAACTTGGCTAGGGCGGGTCTGGTCCCTATAGCCAAGGTAAACTCAACAATAAGCGTTTGGCTCCTACGTTCTTTTTCTTCCAGTCTTGCTTTAACGTCGAAGGTTATAGTTTCAGTTTCAGGTTTAACGTCCAGCTTAACCCCTACTACGCTTCTAATTTCTACGTTAACCGAAATGTTAGGTGTGTAAGCTGATGGGCAAATAGCTAATTCCCCGCTTAACCGAATATCGAAATCATCTGCTATACTTTACACTAGCTCTGCATCATAGCCTCGAATCATCAAAATCTTCTCATTTTGTGCGTAGCATAAAGCTACATACAGAAAAGAGGGAAAACTATTTTTGGCTGAACAGTTTTTTGCGGTAAGCCTCAATGTCGAGGAAGCCATGTCCGCTTATGTTCATGCATATGACTTTCTCTTCACCAGCTTTTTCAGCTTTTAACGCTTCATCTATTCCAGCTCGAACTGCATAGCTTGATTCAGGGGCGATGAGCCATCCTTCGCTTTGGAGGAAAAGTCTTGCAGCTTCAAAGATTGCGTATTCATCTGTTGGATATGCCACGGCTCTTACGAGGTTATGATGACGCAGTAGGCTTATGATTGGCGCTGCGGCATGGTAACGTAAACCATCCGCCTTGATAGGCGACATCTCTGTCTTGTGCCCCAAGGTATACATCTTAAGAAGAGGTGTATGTTCACCTACGTCGCCGAAGTCGTAGCGGTATTCGCCTTTTAGGAGGTTAGGTGCAGCCATTGATTGAGCAGCTAGGAATTCGCATTTTCTTTTTCCAGCTAGAACTTCTCCTGCGAAGGGTAGCACTATGCCGCCGAAGTTAGAGCCTCCGCCTAGGCAGGCAACTATCAAGTCGGGCTCATCGTTCACTAGTTTGAATTGTTGGATGGCTTCTAAGCCTATGATGGATTGGTGAATCAAGACGTGGTTGAGAACTGAACCTAAACAATAAACACTTCCATCGTGTGCCTCGGTATATTCCAATCCTTCGGAAACAGCTATTCCCAAGGAGCCTGGGTGTTCCTGGTTGCTAGCCAAGATTTCACGCCCTATGGCTGTTTCTTTGCTTGGCGAAGCGTGTACTGTGGCCCCGAAAAGTTTCATGAAGGCACGTCGATCAACTTTCCAGTCATAGACGGACTTTACCCAAAAAACGACGCATTCTAGGTTCATCAGACGGGCAGCGTAGGAAAGAGCTGTACCCCATTGTCCGGCTCCCGTTTCGGTTACAAGTATGTTTTTTCCTTCTTTAGCTGCGTAATAAGCTTGAGCCAAAGCTGTGTTCGTTTTATGCGAGCCAGTAGGCGATAAGTCCTCACGCTTATAGTAAAGTCTAACCCTTTTTAATCCTAAGGCTTTCTCTAGTCGTAGAGCTCTATAAAGTGGACGGGGCCGCCCAGCTTGAATATAAAGTTCGCGAATCTCATCTGGAATGGGAATCCATCTTTCACTGGAAGATTCTTGAAGTAAACATTCTTTTATCATGGTTTTAGCTAGGAATTCCATTCGAGAAGGGCCTTCTGGCGGTTCTTTAGGTGGAGGGAGTGGTTCAGGTAAGTCTGGAATTATATTATACCATTTCTTAGGTAGCTCGTCTATTGGAAGTGAAATTTGGCTCATGTTTTTCACCTTTCAAGGGGGTAGAAAGCATTAATTATTTATGCTAGGGGATAAAAGTTTCCATTTTTTCTTCTTTTTATCTTTAATCCAGAAACGGGTAGAACTGATCGTGGAAATCTCCAATTCGTCTTTAAACCCTTTTTTGATTCGGACGTTTTCTATTCGTACTTGGTCGCCAACACATAGATTTAAAGCTAGATCTGCTAGAGTCCGCCAGGCAGAAACCCAAATCTTACCAGTTCCATCGCTAACTTCAAAGGTAGTTACTCTCACTGTTTCACCCTTTGATGTATTTACCTCTCTTAGAAAAGGTTTAGTTGATACATGTCCTTCTAAAACAGCTAATTTTCCTTCATGTTTTATCTCAGAAACTTGTATTAACTTCTTTTTCGGAACAATCTGTTTCAAAGTGTCTTCGTCTAAAACTTCCACATAGGTTCTGTGATCAACGTGAATCTCTAAACTATGGTCAATTCTTTCCTTGACTTTGGCGTTGACCAGTAAGAGGAAGTTGTTCAAATCTGTCTTTTCTATGGTTTTAGCTTGTTCGTTCCATGCTACAATTGGAATTGTGCCAGTTTCATCGGTTAAAACAAGTCGTATGAATTGTCCAAGGCTTCCGTTTCGTCGTTCAAAAGAGGAGAGAGATGATTTTTCTCGAATCTTGCCGATAAGGCTTATCCTTCGGTTTCGCTGTTTCAAGGTGATTTCTCTGATGTTTTTCAAACGAGGAATTGCGGGGTATTCCTGTTCTCTTATATCTTCTGGACTAACCTCGATTTTACCTCTGCGTCCCAAGCGAAGTTCGAGGTTTCCATCCTTTCCCTCTAGGATGTAGCCGTTGGAAACTCTGATTATTTTCCCTCTCCTTATCTTAAGGTTTTCAATAAGTTCCACTTCATCGTTCCACAAAGTGATTCGTATTATTCCTGTCTTGTCAGCCATTAGCAAGCTTGAGGTTTTTCGTTCTGTGCCAAGCGGGTCTGTGAAAACGCGTGGGGGATAAACGGCTACAACTCGTCCGACAACGGTAACTTTGCCTAGTCCTGAAACTAAATTCTTAATCAGAACTTTCAGACGGGGAGTTCGAGTTGGGATTTCGATGCCTAATTCTGCTGCAACTATGCGTGCTGCGATCTCATCCGTTAAATAGCCACCTGACTTCTGCTTCTTTGCTTCAATCAACGCTTTAATATCTTCTACACTCAAATCCTTACGCTTGGAAACAATCCGTTGGATGATGTCTTCAGCAGCCATACTTGTAGCACAGCTCCTTTTACCGCGGGCAACGCTAATAAACCTTTATTAAACCTTTAAACAGGCTTAACAATGGAATGGAACCGCAGACACTTGCCGCGATAGGTTTTATCCTGATCTTTATTGGAGTAGTCCTACTCATCTTAACATTACTCATGCTTTCCGTTTACGGAATAAAGAAGGGAAAACTGAAAGGTGGCGGCGTAATTTTGATAGGCCCAGTTCCGCTTATTTTCGGAACAGATGAGGAATCTGTTAAAAACGTTGTAAAGCTTTCCATAGTTTTAATGGTTGTCGCTATAGTTTTAATTATCATTTTAATGTTGATAAAATGAGGGGAATATTAGGATGAAACGTGAAAAGCATCCAGCGATGTTTTTAGTGTGGCTTTTCCTTTTAGGATTTTTACTATTATTTGTGGGGTTCATATTTCTTGCTTTAGCAATTTTGTCTTTAAACGGCCAAGCTGGTTTTGGAGGGATAATAATTGTTGGGCCCATTCCTATAATAGTGGGCTATGGGGAGGATGCCCCTTGGCTAGTTCTGCTAGCCATAGTATTAACCGTAGTATGTTTAGTGACCTTCACAATTTTTTGGAAGAGAAAGTAGGGGTTTCCTTTCTAGGTTTTCTCTTCTCTGCCCTTGCCATAATAGTGGTATATGAACAGAAATATGAGCACGAGGGCTAGGAAGGTTGCGCTCATAAGGATGTAGGTTATAACCGTCATGAATTCTCCAATGGACATGTTCTATCACGATTTCAACATATTTTTGCTATAAATAACCGTCGGTTTAAATATTTAAACGCTAACCTTCCTCCACTCTTTCATTAAACCTTGGTAAAGTTCATCCCTTTCTTCTAAACAATCAAACCAGCCTAAAGCTTCACTCATCTCCCTAGCGATAAGATGGTAACATAGATGAATTTCCCTATCCAAGACACGGAAGTAGAAATCTTCACAAGAACAGAACCCAGCGTCTGGAAAGATCATATAATCTCTTTCCTTACCGACAACTATCCATACAACGCGACCACTTGGCTTAAAAACATATTTTTTTACACGGTTTTCTTTTAATGCCTCGAAAGCTCTGAGGAACCTCTCACCAAAGACTTCAAAAAGTCTTGTTAGGTCGCGGCCTGTCAGCTTTCCGTTTGTTTTAGCTGACTTACAAATTTGTCTTAGAAGGTGAACTTCTGAATCTTCTTTCATAATCTTTCCAAGCTTTAACAAAAATGTGGAGGTGGACTAGTCGATTTTTATCGGTTCACCTTCGGGTTTATGTTCTTCATCTTTCTTAGGCAGAGTAACTTCCAAAACGCCGTTCTTGTAGCTTGTTTTCGCCTCTTTAACCCTCACCTTAGCCGGCAACTTGAGCTCTTTATAATATTTCCGTTGTGGGGTATCCACTGAAATCGTTAGGCGATCCTCGGTACCATGCAACTTTATGTCGTCCTTTTCCACGCCTGGCAGTTCCACCACGACCTTTATTTCACCATTCGTAGAAAACACGTCTACCAGCGGTTCCCGCTCTTCTTTAATTCGCGGTCCAAAGCGGCTTGGACGAACATTTCCAAACTCGCGGACCACGGGTTTTCCGTCCGGCCCGATTTTTATGCTATAGCCATAGACAAAAGGTCCCCATTCACGTACGGTTGTGCCGTCGGGAAGTTTGCGTTCGCGCATGTAACCTTTGGGTGCGCGTCTTGTGAACCATTGGAGCTCCTCTTGCATCATTCGCTCCATTTCCTTGAAAATTTCATCAATATCCTCGAAGAAGAAACTTCTAAAGAGGGGAAAGCGTTTTCGCCTAAACCATGGTGGATAATCTTCGTCATAAGGCATTTTTCTTCACCCATTCCCTTCTGAACAAACCGTTATTTATAAGATTTTTCACCACTAATTACAGATATTAAAACAAGCAGGAGCGGGGGTACCCGAGTCTGGTCTAAGGGGCGGGGTTCAGGTCCCCGTGCCATAGGGCTTCGTGGGTTCAAATCCCACCCCCCGCACTAAATTTGCACAAAGTACGTTTGTAATCTCGGTTTGTGCCCGTGGTTTCTATTTTTCTTCTGAAAATGACAAAATAACACTCGTAGATCCAGCGATTGAGTTCAAAAGTTAAAAACTTCCTATTCAAAGATTCTAAAGCGCTAGATGGATAGGGTTCAAATATAAGTTTAAATTATCGATTTAAATTTTATGAGAGTGCTGTTTGTGGTCTTACTTTTTTCTTCCTTTCGTTATTTCATATAATTCCATTATTCTTTCGGCCAATTCCTTGGTCTTTTTTAAGGCTCTTTTGTCTTTTTTAATATGACCTATTTCTGCACCACCCTCACCAATTACTCTTCCTGCATATAGAATACCGTGAGTACTGAGGAAGTTAGCCATCATGAGAGCAACCATATAGCCTGCTTTACCGTGGATGTCATGTGTGACAACCACTGCACCTATCTTATTTTTCAATGTGTCCTTTTCATATATCGAAACGCTTCTATCTATTAGCATCTTCAATTGCGCGCTTACCATCCCCCAATAACATGGAGAACCGAGTATTATCACATCCGCTTTTTGAATCTCTCTGATAATCCATCGTATGTCGTCGTCGATCACGCACTCTATGTTTTCCTTCCAGCATCTATCGCAACTATCACACGGATTTAAGTTTAAACCGGCAAGCGAAACGAACTTCTTTCTACCTTTTATATGCTTCAGTACTTCCTTTACTAAGATGGCGGTATTTCCCTCTTTACGTGGACTACCAGAAATGCCTATAACATACATGGTTCTCAGCTTCTTCTTTTCCCATAGTTGTTCTATTACTGGAGTTTTAAATAAAATTTTAGAATTAGTAGCCCGGTTTACGTTTAAATGTCTGTTTAAATTATCGGAGTACTCTTTTGCGTCTTTTGATTAATGGAAAATTTCATTTGGTTCTCAACCTTAAACATGATCCTATTGCTTTCATTTTAAGAAGTAGAGATGTTGTGGCTAAGGCTAAACTCGATATGATTTTGGGATTTCAGCATTAGTGAGGCCATAGGGAAAAGCGTTGTCACTCTGAAAAGGTTCAAAATCTTGACGGAGGATTTCGCCATAAACGCGGTAGAATCTCCTCTGTTAGAGAAACCTTTACGTGCTTTATCTTTCTTATTAAGCGCTGGAACCTCAAAAGATTCTACTGTAATCAAAAAGGGGTAGGCTTCCTTTAGAACATGCAACGACTTGATTTTGGGTGGTCTGAAAATCCGAGGAAGGCCATTGCAAAATGGCAAACTTGGGTGAGCAATAGAAAAAGCGTAACTTGGTTAATTGCTAAAACGATATCACCTTCAATGTGGACCGGCGAGATTCAAAGATTGGTTTGAATTATCGGGTTTTCAATCGTTTGCCCCGGCGCCAAACTATACAAACTACGTTTAAATCCTTAGTGTGTGTAAGAAATAGAAACCTAGAAATTATGCGTACACGATAACTAAAGTTAAACGGTGGAGAAGACGTTTTATGATTCGCCGAATGAAACGTGGAGAAGAAGATGATGTTAGAACGCTTTATGCAAAGCTGAGTTTTGAAGATCAAACTTTTTGGCGGAAGCGAATGAAATCACTTGAGGAATACCTCGAAGAAAGCAGCAAGATACCTATAAGTGGAAATATCAAAGGAAAGAACGTTATCTTTGTTGCAGAAGAAGATGGTGAGATTGTGGGTTTTTGCTGGTGTACAATAGTTGATCGAGGAGTGGATAAGCAAGGAGAAGTAGCTGAGCTTTATGTTGAAAAGGAGTACAGGGATAGGGGTATTGCAAGAGAACTCGTAGAAACAGCTAAACAACTTTTCATCAATGAACAAGTAGAAGTGGCATTTGCTTGGACACACCATGGAAATGAAGCGGCTATAGAACTCTACAAAAGTGCAGGCTTTAAGGAAGTAGATCAATTGGTCATGGCTTTTGTAATATCTTAGAGCTCATAGTTCTATTTGTCTTCGTTTATTTGAGCATGCATAACGTCTTATGGTTTTCCAGAATTCTGATGGTTTCATTGGAAGAATGGGCTTTCCATTTATATAGGTTGCAACAGATGTTATTCCTCTACGGATCGCTTCTTTAGATCTAGTCCAGAGATTACATTCTTTAATCTCTATCGTGGGGTTGACTTCTCTGATATTGACTTTTATGTTTTCGTTCATGTACTTGCACATGTGACAGCTTGGGTTGAAAAAGATCTTTACGCCGCGTTCATTAATGTGAAGGGGCTCGGAGCTGGGAACATCTAGTTTTTCTTTCCGGCCTGTTCTCGATAGAGGGTATATTAGGCGTGCGTCTATGTTACCTTCTATTTCACTGAATCCTTTATTTTTAAAATAGCTTACTTGAGTGAAACCGTAACGTTCTCTTGCGGTCGTGGATAACACTCTGCACTGGGCCCGCTCAAACAGTCTGTTGGGCTTTTTCATTTCACTTATGAGAGACTTGAGAAGCAAGGAGCCTATGCCACGATTCCTAACCTTTCTCTTTACATATATGCAGTGAATGTATAGAACATCTTTTCTCCTAGTTTTGAAATATGGAATCACATGTAGAGGAGAATATTGAATCATTCCGACAGGGGTATTGTCTAAGTAGGCTATTTTTGCACATAGGCCTACCTTTCTGTATAGGTTCAAAAGCCATCTTTTTCTGATTTCCAGTCCCTTTTTAATATTTATATCACTTCTCAGCTTCGAGCTTGTTGGAGGACAGACTAACAGAGCATCGTTGACATTCTCTTCAGAGAGACTAACAACTTTGATCTTCAACAGAACCTACCTAATTTGTGTATGTATAGTGAGTTCATAAAAGGATTAGGGAACTTTCATCGCTTCATAAATCGACAGCCTTTGACTGGTTTTGGCTAGAAGAACCCAAGGATTTCGACCCGCTGCCTAACGCCCAGAAACGTGGACTATGAACGTATATGTGGACCTAAACCCCCGCACCTGTGCAAAACTTGCACAGACTACGTTTATAGTCTCGGTTGGTATCTAGCGATTAGGTTCTAAGGCAGTAGCAAGATAGGTTCAATATCTTTAAGTAATTGGTTTTTGATCCAACCCACTTCCATTGCTTACTAATCCATTCTTCTACTTCAAGTTTTTTCATTTCTTGAAGTCACTATCTTAGAAGCTGTAAAAAACGTTGGCATGTTCACTTTTTCGCCCCAATTTCTCTACATGGAAACTCAGAACATTTAAAACAAAAATCAAAGCCTTTTGCGATGCATCGTTTACGAACTGGGCACCCACTTCAGTCGCCACCACCTTTACAATTGAAAGCACGGGCAGGTGCTGTAGAAGTGTTTATTAGCTTGGCAAGTAGGAGAAGTGTCCGTGAATGATTTTCCATTCATCTCCTTTCTTTAAGAAGATCAAAGTGACTCTGCTGGTTTTGGTTTTTCCATTTTCTTTTTGATCGCGTAGTGAAACACTGTAAGCCACTTCTGGAGATAACATGTTCACTTTCGTATCATAGAATTTCATCTTCCAGCCAGGTTTTTGGTACTTCTTGATCCACTCCATAATAGCGAGAAATCTCTCACGACCAAAAGGTTCAGGAATGTGATTCTCCACTTCAATGAACCTTTCATCATCTATCCAAAACAAGCTTTGCATCAAATCTGCATCCGCCGTCTCAAAAGCACGAACATACTTGTCAATTAAAGCTAGAATCTTCCTTTCTCTGCCCATTTGTTTCGTACTCCTTTGTTTCTTCCGGAATACTGCAATCCATGCGCTCCCGAAACGTTTCCTTTCTTCGTCGGTGGGTCTCCGATAATCCTTGAATTTTCCCTCACTGTATCGGGTGAAAGGATGAAGCAGTGAGTACGGTTTCTGAGAGTAAACATCAAGCCTATTGGAGAGATAAGTAGCCACGGTGTATCTCCTTTTGCTTCCAAAAAGCCCAAATCTTTCAACAAGTCTTTTCCAGTCTTTAGGGTAAGTTCTCTTAAAAACTTCTATAAAGTCAAGCACAGTAAACGAGTCTTTTGGTATATGCCTAATTGTTTCCTCGATCTTCTCCTCTTCTATTATGGGTTTTGATCCCATTTCAACTCCAGCTTCTAATAATTCGTTGTTGCCTTTAATATAAAAAGGTAAATTATAAGAGAGAAAATAATTGAAGTAAAGCTGGAATGTAGATGCCTAAAAGTTTGGATGAAGTTAAGAACTTTATGGATAGACAGCGTTTGGCAAGTTTTGTAACAGTGAATCCGAATAACGAGCCCCATGTTGTTCCAGTTTTCTTCACTTATGAGAATGGTAAAGTTTATGTTCAAACCGATAGGAAATCGGTTAAAGTCCGAAACCTGTTAAGAAATAATAATGTATCCGTAGCTGTTTACAGAGGAGAAGAAGCAGTTATCATCAGAGGAAAAGCCAGAATAATCGACAATGAAAAAGAATTTATCAAACGAACCCAAGACCACATCAACAAATACAGACTTAAACTTGATGAACAAGGTAGAGATTCTATGGGAATACCCCTATTCGACAAAAAAGTCCGTTGCGTTATTGAGGTAATTCCAAAAAGAACAATGTTCTGGTAAAATTCTCCTTTTTCACGACATAAAAACCATCCACTTGGTTAAAGACGAAAATATAAACCTTGTTCCAGAAAAGACATGAATACTTCAAAAGCGAGTTTTTCAATTCTGTTTTCTCAAATATACCGCCAAAAATCGATAACAAAGCAGATTTAGATGGTAGCCCCAGAAAGATTCGAACTCTTATTTCAATGAAAGGAGAGATATTCAAAACTTGCCTCAAAAATGTGGATTATAAACCTATATGTGAACCTAACCCCCCGCACTTTTTCACATGAGTATACAATAATACAGATGACAGTCTTCTCATTGCTACCATGCTATTCGACATAATGAATAACTTGCCATTCTTCATTCATATTTCCAGTCCGTGAAACAGTGATAAGCGGGGGCATGCATCGGGGCAATAATACGTCTTTATGGCAAGTGTTAAATTCATATTTAAATAGAGGTAGAGCATGGTGACTGTATGTCTAAAGATGAGGAAATGTTACAGGTTCTGAAGGAAATAAAATCATTGTTAGAGCCAAAACCTGCGCTGTCAGTATCGCCACCAAAAGGGGGCTTGTGGAACGAGTTTATGGATTTTATCTCTAAGTATAAGGTGATGGGTCTTGCTGTTGCCTTTATTTTTGGTGTTTATCTTGGTCAGCTTGTTCAATCGCTTGTTAAGGATTTGATTATGCCATTTATAGGCCTATTAATACCAGGCCTTGGAAATCTTTCCACATTCAAAATTGCAGTTCCGCCTACGGTTTTAGATGCTGAAGGAAAACCGATAGACTCAACGTGGACAGGACAATTATTTGGTATTGGGAATTTCTTAGTAGCTTTAATAACATTCATAATAGTGGCTTTTGTGATCTTCTTGATAGTGAAAATAACTAAAAAATGGGGTATAGAATAAAGCGTTTATCCCTTCCAATTTTCTTTTATGAGCGGGGGGATTCAGAATAGTCTATCCTTGTTTGACTTATCATCGAGGTGCATTGTGCAAGTTTTATTTTTTAGTTCATTTTAGTAGTATGGGAAGCTGTTGACTTGAAAAAAACTAAGATTATCTGTACAATTGGACCTGCCAGTTTTTCAGAGGAAATCTTGAGGAAAATGTATCGTGCAGGCATGAACGGGGCTAGAATTAATACGGCCTATGGAACTTTTGACCAGTATGAGCGGATTGTGAATAATGTTCGAGAAGTAGCTGATATTCCAGTAATAGTTGATATTAAAGGGCCTGAAATTAGGCTCCGAGTTAAGCAGAGGAAAACTCTCGGAAAAGGAGATGTTTTAGAGGTTGGCTTCAACGATGAAGAAGTAAGTTTTAACCATGATTTTTACGATAAGGTGGATGTTAATGATTACGTCTATATTGATAACGGCAGGATTAAAACGCAAGTCATAGAAAAAATTGACGGCGTATTACGTTTATTAGTAATGACTGGGGGCGAAATAGCTGATGGCAAAGGCGTCAATATTCCCAATAAACAGCTTTCGGTTCCATCCCTTTCAAAAAAGGACTTAGAAGTTATTGAGTTTGCAAAGAAGCATTATGTGGAATACATTGCCCTTTCCTTTACGCGGAATGCCCAGGACTTGAACAATTTAAAGGCTAAGGCTGAAAGGTTTAAAGGCAGAATCATTGCGAAAATCGAAAATTCTGAGGGGGTTAAAAACTTTGAAGAGATTTTATCCATTGCAGACTGCGTTATGATTGCAAGAGGTGACCTGGGAGTTGAAATAGAGTTGGAAAGGGTTCCGTTGGTCCAGAAATCACTTATTGGAATGTGCAATCAGAGGGGGAAACCGGTTATAACTGCTACGGATATGCTTGAGTCTATGATGTATCAGCCGACTCCGACTAGAGCTGAAGTCAGCGATGTGGCAAATGCAATACTTGACGGAGCTGACGCGGTAATGCTTTCAGGGGAAACTTCGGTTGGCAAGTATCCTGTAGAATCGGTTCTAATGATGTCTCGAATAGCAAAGGAAACCGAAACAGCCGTAGAAAGCCGCATTAAAGAAGAAAAATTCGTTAATGTTTCAGATGCTATAAGCAAAGCTGTACAGAAGATATGCCAAAACATGCCCGTTGACAAAGTTGTCACTTTAACTAGGTCAGGCTATACGGCGAGAATGATTGCGAGGTTCAGAATAACACAGCCGATAATTGCGGTTACGCCGGAGGAAAGAGTTAAGAAACAGCTTGAGCTGGTATTCGGCGTATATCCGGTGCACATAGACTATCACGGCGAAAAAGATCGGATACTAGCCGTTGCCAACAAACTTTACTCCATGAAACTTCTTAAAGATGAAGACACTGTGCTGTTTACCGCTGCCTTCAGAACGACTCTTAAACATGCAAGTAACCTTATTGAGATCCACAACATCGAGGAACTTATGCATTTCACATAAAGGGTACGTTAAGGAAAGCTAAGCATCTTGTAGGAAAAGATTATCTATGACTGTTTATGTTATCTCTTTGCCAGAAGGTAGCGTGTTGGCAAGAACTTTGTGTTTTCACGCATCATTATTGCGATAAGAGGTTTAGAAATGGTTAGAGATCCAATTTGTGGGATGCCCGTAGATTCTGAGAAAACCGAATTTAAAGTTAATTTTTGGGGTGTAACCTACTATTTCTGCAGTGAATACTGTATGCACCGCTTTTTGAAAGGCCCTAAAATTGCATATTTCTCCATGGAAATCGGCATAAAAAGCGAGATACCAACCTACAGCGGAGGCCTAGGAGTTTTAGCTGGAGACACCATAAGGTCAGCTGCCGACCTAAAACTCCCGTTAATTGCAGTTACACTTGTCAGCCGAAAAGGGTATTTGCGGCAAAAAATAACTGAGCATGGGGAGCAACTGGAATATCCTGAAGAATGGGAACCTTCCAGATTTATGAAACTGTTACCAGCTACCGTGACAGTAAAAGTTGGTGGAAGAGAAATCAAAATCGGAGTTTGGCTTTATGAACAACAAAGCCCTACGGGCGGAGTAGTTCCTCTACTTTTCCTGGACACGGATCTTGAGGAAAATTCTCCTGAAGACAGGGGAATCACAGATTTTCTTTATGGAGGCGATGAAAGATATAGGCTGAAACAGGAAATAGTTTTGGGAATAGGAGGCGTAAGAATCCTTGAAGCGTTGAATTTTAATGTGAGAAAATATCACATGAACGAAGGCCATTCAGGTCTCCTCACACTGGAGCTGTTGAAAAGGAACGAGATGAACGTTGAAAAAGTGAAGAACCTATGTGTTTTCACCACTCACACGCCTGTTGAAGCTGCGTTCGACAAATTCCCTTATGATATTGTTCAGGAACTCTTGGGAGAAGGGTTTCCCATTGAAGTTTTGAAGAAATATGGTGGACAAGACAAGTTGAATATGACTCTTTTAGCTCTAAACCTTAGCAAGTACATAAACGGAGTGACAAAAATACACATGAAGTATTCGAGAAAGCTTTTCCCCGGATATCACATACGGACAATAACTAATGGAATTCACCCCTATACATGGACTTGCCAGTATTTTAAGGAGCTCTTTCACAAATATATTCAAGGATGGGCAAATGAGCCCGAACTGCTTGTAAGAGTTGACGTAATCCCAAACGAAGAAGCTTGGGAGGCTCACGTAAAAGCAAAAAATGACCTAATAGACTTTGTAAATAAAAGGACAAACGTTAAAATGGACGTAGAAACGTTAACATTAGGTTTTGCTCGAAGGGCCACATCATATAAGAGGGCAACCTTGATTTTTTCAGATTCAGAGAAACTTAGAGAGGCAAATAGGAAAGGCAGAATACAGCTTATCTTTGCTGGGAAAGCTCATCCCCGAGATAAAGCAGGTAAAGAGATAATTAAGGAAATCTACAGTTACAAGGCTCAATTAGAAAATGAAATTCGAATAGTATACCTTGAAAACTATAACATGGAAATAGCGGCTAAACTTACTTCAGGGGTTGACGTCTGGCTAAACACGCCTCTACCTCCGTTTGAGGCTTCCGGAACAAGTGGAATGAAAGCAGCAATCAATGGCGTAATAAACTTCAGCGTTCTAGACGGTTGGTGGATGGAAGGTTGCATCGAAGGAGTCACAGGCTGGGCAATAGGCCCGCCGCCCCACGAATCAATTGGAGAAGATGAAAAAAGAAAAAGAGAAATAGAAGATCTATACGGTAAACTACATTACATAATTATTCCCAAATTTTACAAGAATAGAGACTATTGGATAAATATGATGAAAAACTCGATAGGAAAAATCGCATACTACTTCAACACTCACCGAATGATGAGAAGATATGCAACAGAAGCCTACCTTTGATGCGATTGCCGCGCTTATGATTCCTGCCGATCATTTTAATCGGATTTATCTAAGTGTAAGCCCTTAAGGATAATTATTTCAGCGTATCTCGCAGGGATAAGTGATTCTTAAGAAGAGGTTAATAAGATGGGGAAAATGGCGGACATTGACGAGGTAATGTATTCTTGTGGTTTAGATATTCTTCATCCCGGCGGGTTAGAGAAGACTGATGAAATGGCTAGGCTATGTAAAATAGGGAAAGGTAAAAAGATCTTAGACATAGGTTCTGGTAAGGGGGTAACAGCCTGCTTTTTAGCTCAGAAGTACGGGTGTGAAGTTGTCGGGATTGACTTGTCAGAAAAGATGATTAAGCATGCAAGCGAGTTGGCAAAGAAAAGAGGGTTAGAGGGCAGGGTCAGTTTTAGAATGGTAGATGCGCACGATTTGCCGTTTAAAGATAAAAGTTTCGATATTGTTTTAGCAGAATGCACAACAGTGCTTCTAGATAAAGAGAAAGCTTTCTCTGAATTTCTTCGAGTGTTAAAGCCGGGCGGATACATTGGCGACCTGGAAATGATTTGGAAAACGTCGCCTCCAAAGAAACTCGTGGATAAAGTCTATAGAGTTTGGGAGGGGTTCAGAACAATGACGCTTGAGGAATGGAAAAAGTTTTTCGAAAAAATGGGAATAATCAACGTCAAGACTGTGGACTTCTCAGAAACGATACCTGACATGGAAAAAGCAATGATGAAGGAGCTAGGCCTAAAAGGCATGATAAAAATGGCGTGTCAACTTCTGTTACGCCCTGACCTACGTAAGGCAATGGATGAATATAGGAAAATTTTCAGAGAATACAGCGAGTACATTGGATATGGCTATATAGTTGGGAGAAAACGAAAGTAAAAGCATTCAAATGCGAAATTATTCGGTTAGTAGTGAAGTTGGAGAAATCATGTTTATAACAACAGTTATAAAGGTGGTCGCTGAGATTTATACCATCGCGTTTGAAGGTTGAATATTTGAGAGGAGTATTAATATTTGTTGCGGCATTTCTAATATTCCTAGTAATAACCTTGGGATACCAGGCTTTTCCGCCAGGAAAAATGATCTACGATGCGGTAATCGGAAAGGAAACAAAATATCCAGTGTTTGGGATTCCAGCGACCCAACTCGTTGTTGCAGTCTTTAACGGAGTCGTCTACGGAATCATACTATGGCTAATATACACGTTGATCGAAAAAGCAGGGTTAATTCCTAAATGACAAAGAAACCTTGCATGCCATCGGAATAGCGCAGTATGAACCTACTCTGCACGTACAATAGTCTTAAGGCTTTCATTTCCTACCTATTCAACAGATATCTTGTTTGCTAATAGTCTTCCGTGGTACAATAGTTTGTAAACTTCATGTGCAACCTATTGAAATATGTTGCACGTGAGAACTTATAAATTCTAAGAATTATAAGGTTAATGTTGGAAAAGTTAGGGTATTGTGAATGACAAAGAATAAATTAAATGAGTTATCTGGTAAGGATTGGATAAAATTCACGAAGTCGTGGGCTGTTTATAATTCTAAAGGTGAAAAAATTAGCAATTATAATAGGTTGGAGAATCGAAAGGTTTCTGAGAAAAGTTGGTTTATTCATGTTCCTCCTCCGAGAGATAATGATAAGATGAAACATCCTGCAAGCTTTCCGGAATCCTTAATAAAGGAGTTCATAGAGTTTTTCACGAAAAAGGGAGATTGGGTTTTAGATCCTTTTTTAGGTAGTGGTTCAACGTTAATTGCATGTTATGAAAGCGGTAGGAATGGTATAGGGATCGAATTATCCGAGTATTGGGCAAACATCGTTAAGTTAAGACTTGAAAATGCAAAGAATCAAACTAAAATGGATCGCTTTATTGGTAAGGAGGAAACAAAGCAAATTGTTGTTGTTGGAGATTCTAGGGATATTGACAAAATATGGGAAGAAAAGGGATTTCCAAAGGTTAAATACGTTGTCACGTCGCCTCCATACTGGAATCAATTAAAACGAAACTATATTCGTCAAAAAAAGAGAAAGGAAGAAGGGTTGCCAACTATGTATTCTGCTGATCCTAAGGATTTAGGAAACATTGACGATTATGGACAGTTTCTAATAGAACAGAAGCAGATATTTGACAAAGTTTATGATGTCGCCGAAGATGGAGCGTATTTAACTGTAATAACAAATAATATCTACGCTGACGGAAGACTTTTCCCTCTCGCATTTGACACGTTATTATTGTTGAGCGAAAAATGGGTTCCCAAGGATGAAAAGTTATGGTTGCAAGACGATAAACCCTTGATTCCTTTAGGAGTTTATTCAAGCTATATCGGCAATAGACATCATCAATATTGCCTTATCTTTCGAAAAGAAGAGCAAAAACTAGAACAACAAAGGAAATTCTTCAAACAATTAGTTGAAAAGCTTTATGGTAGGTTACATTTATGAGTCTCAGCCATGACGAACTGGCTGAGTTATTATCAAGGGCAATCCTACGTAATTACAGAGATATTTTTGGCAGCGTTTTCATTTCAAGTGTCTCAATGGATTTTCCAAAGCCAGATTTTATTTATGTTCCATATAAAATGGGAAGAATAAACATTAAAGAAATAGAAAGGTACCTAGGGCAAACGACACTAACAGGGGAACACTTACCTCTTCCCGTATCATTTGAGGTAAAAACACCATATGTTTACAAGCATGAATATATCACTGGGATTGGGCAGGCAATTAGTTACAATTCACTTTTTCCACTTTCCTATTTAGTGATTCCCAATTCTAATATGGAGGGCTTTGAAGTCTCGGAATTTGTAGCAAATATTGTGAACACTAACAATTTGAATATGGGAATATTCACATATAGAATGGAAAATCCTGAAGAAATCGAATTAATAAAAGAAGCTTCCGTGGTTAGAACTCAAGCGAAACGTATTAAAGAATCAGTAAAGGGGATTAGAAGGTCGTATTCCTATTGGAGAGAAACTACTCCTGAAGAAGTTTTTGAGGCTTTAAGAATTTCAAAAGAATTAGAAACTGCGCAAGAGTCTAACATTCTGAATCACATTTTAAAGAGATTATGGGATGAAGTACTATCAGTAAGGTTCCCAAGGACTACTAGAGTGTCTTCTTTCCTACTTAACTATAAGTTATTTTTAATCCAAAATGCGCTACTCGACGCTAATGGAAGACTTACTATTATAGGCAGACATACGCTTGCATTAGGTGAACGATTTGGAAAAGAAAGTGAAACGTTCAAAGAAGTTATAACTTACATTCTATTGAAATATGGTGGACATTATGTTCTTTTATCAAAGATATATGAAGAACAAAGGCAAATGGATGAGAAACAACTTTCTTCATGGGATATATGGGCTGACGAAATAGTCCGAAGATTGACAGAACAGGATTATTACGTTTCAAAGGATGATTTTAGAATTGATCTTCCGCGAATGTTGTTTGCTTATGAAAGATACTTTTGCAGTATTGCTGAAAGAAATTTTGTCAAAGGAAGAGGAATATCGATCAATTATCCTAAGATAGTTACTATTTTAGATAAGGGGTCAAAGTTATTTTCAACCATAGAGGCTACCCTATCATTTTAGGAATTTGTTTATGACATAAAAGATAAATGCGTAGAGAGTATAAACGGGGTTACTCTATTTTTTCGAAATGTTCCCTTATTCTGATAAGGTCTTTCATGGTGTTTAGTGTTAGCCATTCTCCTTGATATTTAAGTCCTTTCAAGTGTTTTGCTTTGGCGATTTCTTGCATGGCTTTTTGTTCGAAATCTCCTTCGTCGGGGAAGTATTTCATTACTACTTCTCTGGAAAAGACGTAGTGCCCCGCGTTTACCCAAACGTCTAGAACTGGGCGGTGTTCGAAATCTGTGATCCAGTTTTCTTGCATGATGACTTTCCCGAAGGGTAGCTGGGGTTGTGCCAGCAGTATGGCGGCTCCGGCTGTGGCTTGTTCGTATAGTTTTCTAGGGTCATAGAAGACTATGTCGTCAACGTTCATTACGTAGAATTTGTCTCCGTTAATTAGTGGAAGTGCTCTTTTAACTGCTCCTCCTGTGCCTAGTTTTGTTCTTTCTATGCAGGGCTGGACTTTTGGGTTTGTGAAGAAGGATGATTCGGGGAAGGATCTGTTAGCGGCGAGGATTACATTGGTGAATTCATGTTTGAGTAGCCATCCGATTTGTCTGTCTAGGAGGGTTTCTTGCTTTGAAATTTTTAGCAGAGGTTTGGGAATCCACGTGTCTGGTTTGAGTCTCCATCCTTCGCCTCCGCATAGGATTATGGCCTCATATTCCAATTAAACTCCCCCTTCACATCATATTTTGTTTCATGTTATTAATGTGTGGGTAATTACCTAAGGCTTATCCTTTCACCTGTTACGAGGTATATTACTGATTCTCCGATGTAACATGCGTGGTCAGCGATTCTTTCGAGGTGCCGTATGAAAAGCAGGTTGGAGACTATGCATTTGGTTGTTACTGGGGCTTGTTCAACTAGCTTGTCAATGTGCTCGTAATACATGGCGTCCACCTCTCTTTCCATGGGGGCTAACTTGTTGGCGAGGTTTACATCGCTTTTCTTTACAACTTCGATGCTTGTGTGAACCATTTTTAAAACTTTGTCGCATATTTTCCCGAGCGGTACCCAAGCGAACTTGCATTCTTCTGCTTTTACGTCGAGTCTTTTACAAATGAATGTTATATCCCAGGAGTATCTGCCATACCTTGCGAGGTCGTAGGCGATTTTCATGTAGGACTTTATGGTTCTTAGGTCGGATGCTACTGGCTGATATCTCGCGATTAGTTCTATTGCCTTTTCCTCTACTTCCTCGCTTAGTGAAACCAGAGTTTCAGACCATACTCGAACTTTTTTGTGAGCATCCATTCCTTTCATGTAGCAGTCAAAAGATAGCGAAACTGTTTTTTCCGCTAAATCACCCATTTTGAACAGGAGTTTTGAGAGTTGTTCAAGCCCTAAGTCAATCAGTCTACTCATATATTTTCACCTATCCAAATTTCCCGGTGATGTATTTCTCAGTTAACACGTTTTGCGGGTTTTCAAATATTTGCCTAGTTCCTCCGTATTCAATAAGTTTGCCTGCGTATAGGAAGGCGGCGTAGTCGGAAACCCTTGCCGCTTGCTGCATGTTATGGGTGACTATTATCACGGTATAGTTTTCAGCTAGTTTCCGTATGAGGGTTTCTACTTTCGCGGTTGCTGAGGGGTCAAGAGCGCTACAAGGTTCGTCTAGAAGAAGGATTTCTGGTTTGATTGCAAGGGCTCTTGCGATGCAAAGTCTTTGTTGCTGTCCGCCTGAGAGGTCAAGAGCGGAGTCTTTCAGTCGATCCTTAACCTCGTTCCATAGAGCGGCTTCTTTCAAGCTACGTTCCACTATTTCTTGAAGAGTTTTCGGATCTGTTATTCCGTGAATTCTAGGGGCAAATGCAATGTTGTCGAAGATGGATTTCGGGAAGGGATTTGGCTTTTGGAAAACCATTCCAACCTTTTTTCTTAGTTCGTAGACATCTGTTTCCTTGTCGTAGATGTTTTTGCCATCTATGTAGATTTCTCCTGTTGTTCGACTGCCTTCTATTAGTTCATTCATTCTGTTAAGCGCTCTTATGAAGGTTGTTTTTCCACAGCCCGAGGGCCCCATAACGGCTGTAACAGTGTTTCTTTTGATTTTGAGGGTTATATCTTTGAGTACGTGGTTTTGTCCGAACCAGACGTTTAGATCTCTTACATCAATTTTGACGTTGCCAATCATGGCGTTTCCCCTTATCTTACACGTTTTTGGTAGCGGTAACGGATGTAGATCGCGATGGAGTTCATGCTTAATAGAACTCCGAGGAGAACGATTATTCCTGCGGCTGCTAGGTGATGGAATTCCCGTATAGGATTGCTTACCCAGTTGTAAATTTGGATTGGCATGACTGTGAAACGGTCGAAGGGGCTTGTGGGAACGAAGTTAATATAAGCCAAAGCGGCGATGGTTATCATCGGTGCGGCTTCGCCTATGGCGCGTGACAGGGCTAATATGGTTCCGGTTAGGATTCCTGGGAGTGCTGATGGAAGAACGATCTCGCGGGTTACTTGCCATCGCGTGGCTCCAAGAGCGTAAGCGCCTTCGCGGTAAGCCTTGGGGACGCTACGTATGGCTTCTCTGGATGCGACAATAATGATCGGTAAAATGAGTAGGGTCATTGTAAGCGCTCCGGCCAGTATGCTTCTTCCAAGGGTTAAGGATTCTACAAATAAGCCGATGCCTAAAAGTCCATAAACGATGGATGGGACTCCGGCGAGATTAGCGATGTTCACGTTAATGAAGGAAGTAAACCAGTTTCTCGGCGCATACTCTTCCAAGTATAGGGCCGCAGCGACTCCGATTGGGAAGGAGAAAAGGGCGGTTAGGCCTACTATCCAAACGCTACCGATTAGGGCAGCTTTAATTCCTGCTTTGTCTGGGTAATGTGAAGGGAGGCTGTTAAGGAATTGAAAATCAAGCCATGGAAGCCCGTCTGCGAAGGCATCTAACAATAGGATTATTAAGCCTGCTATGCTTAGTAGCGTGGCGATTGAACATATGATGAAAAGGGCGTGTTCCTTAACTTTTCTACCGGGAATCATTAGTACTGCCTCCAGTATCGCCTCGCCATCCAGTGGCCAATAAGGTTTACCGCGAAAACTATTAGGAACAGGGTTAGTCCTACTGAGAAAATTGTCCTGTATTCGAGGCTTCCGAAAGGAGCTTCTCCTAGGCTGATTTGGGTTATGTACGCTGTCATTGTTTGAATTCCTTCCAAGGGATTAAGCGTAAGTTTAGGCGTGGATCCGGCGGCTATACTTACAATCATTGTTTCGCCTATTGCCCTTGACATGGCTAAAATTATGGAAGCAACAACGCCTGAAAAGGCTGAGGGTAATACTACTCGAAGAGCCACCTCATGTTTTCTTGCGCCTAGGCCGTAAGCAGCTTCGCGAAGTGATTGTGGAACTGCTAACATGGCGTCTTCGCTTAGCGAGGAAACCATGGGAGTAATCATTATGCCCATAACTATTCCGGCGCTTAACGCGTTAAAAACGCTGGTTTCTGGAAATACTACCTGAAGAATAGGGGTGACAAAAGTAAGGGCGAAATACCCATATACGACTGTAGGTATTCCCACCATGATTTCGAGCACTGGTTTTATTATCTTGCGTACTTGTTCCGGAGCATATTCGCTTAATAGTATGGCGCTTCCCAGTCCTAGGGGGACGGCTACACCTAATGCGATTATGGTAACTAGAAGGGTTCCCCATAGGAGGGGGAGAATTCCAAAGTGTTGGGGCTTGAAAAGGGGGGTCCATTTGGTTCCAGTAAAGAATTCTATTATGGATACTTCTTGGAAGAAGCTTATTGCTCCGAAAAGAAGCATGGCTAAAATGGCGAACATTGTGAAAACAGAAATCAATGCGCAAAGGAATAGAAGCTTCTCGATTATCCACTCTTGGGCACGCGGCACGTTTGTGCACGACTCCAATTGTACCTATTTTACTGGCGGTTCAGTTAATGAACGTATAGGAAATGTGGGGTACTCCTTTTAAGGTTCTTGCTCTATAATTTGGAGGTTTTCTTGGTACTTGGAAGCTGGTAACGGGGTATAACCAACCTCTATGGCTAGTTGTTCTGCGTTTTTCATGTAGAATTTGAGGAAAGCTTTGACTTCGGGGCGCGCAATGGCTTCCTTGTTTACGTATATGAAGAGGGGACGGGATAGCGGGTAATCTCCTGCGATGATTGTTTCGTCCGTTGGGGTTACAGGACCATCTCCAGCGTCAATAGGCACTATCTTTAGTTTGTCAGCGTTTTGTTTATAGTAGGCATAGCCGAAATATCCTAGGGCGTAGGGATCTCCAGCTACGCCCTGCACTAGTATGTTGTCGTCTTCACTCGCGGTGTAATCCGGTCGACTTGCATCTTCCTCGCCAATAACTACTTCGGTGAAGTAATCAAATGTTCCAGAGTCTGTTCCTGGGCCATAAAGATCTATTCTTTGGTTAGGCCATTTAGGGCGGATGTCGCTCCAGTATTCTACGTTGCTTCCTTGTCGCCATGTCATATTTAGTTCCTGTAGGGTCATGTAGTCAACCCAATCGTTTTGCGGGTTCACCACAACGGCTAATCCGTCTATGGCTATTTGAAATTCTAGGAATTCAATGCCGTTTTCGGCTGCTGTTTGTCTTTCAGAGGGTTTGATTGGGCGAGATGCGTCTACAATGTCGATTTCGCCTCTAATGAATCGCTTAAACCCTCCACCTGTACCGGAAATGCCTACGTTTACTCTTACTTCTGGATTTTCCTTTTGAAATTCCTCAGCTACTGCTTGAGTTATGGGGAAAACTGTGCTGGAGCCGTCTATTTCGATCATGGGGTTTTTTGGAGCTGTAAGGGTCCAATAAGTTATCGCTCCCACTAACATTGCGACGATTATGGCGAACATGTAGGTTTTCTTCATGCACTCCACTCAGTTTCTATAAAGAAGCTAGTTGTTTTATATAGATTACGTACATATTTTATATAACTCTCTAAATTCCTATAGAATGTCGGTGTCCTCCTTGCAGAAGGCAACGTTAGAAAAACGAGAGGTGCGAAAGCTCCAAGTAATCGGGGGGTCAACTTACATAATTTCATTGCCTAAAAAATGGGTGACAGAAATAGGGCTAAAAAAGGGAAGCACGCTGTCTATAATCAAACAGGAAGATGGCTCCTTCTTATTAACTCCGGAAGAACTAGAAAAACCGAAGAAAGCTGCTGAGGCAACAATTGAGGTTTCACCAGAGGATGATCCCCAATCAATTATTCGAAAAATAGTTTCGACATACCTTGTTGGATACAACGTAATATTCATAAGAACTAAGGATCAACGATTAACTTCCACCCAGAGAAATACAATAAAAAATTTCACTCGAAGAATGTTGGTTGGGACAGAGATCATAGCTGATTCGCCAACGGAACTAATTTTAAAAGTTCTAATCAGCTATGCTGAGTTGTCGGTTCAGAGTGCTCTTAGGAGAATGTGCATTATTACAGCATCTATGCATGAGGACGCTGTCACCGCGCTTAAAACATTGGATAAGGAACTGGCGCGTGATGTAGTTGCTATGGATGATGAGGTTGACCGTTTCGGATTGTACATAATCCGTCAACTGAAAGCAGCGGTTCAAAACGAAAACATAATCAAGGAAATAGGTTTAACAACTGGCAGGGATTGTCTTGGATATAGGCTTATAGCGAAGGCCATAGAGCGAACGGCTGATCACGCTGTAGAAATAGCGAAAAACGTTTTTGTGCTGAAGAAGCCTTTGGACGCTAAGATTTTGAAGAAAATAGATTCAATTGGCAAGTCAGCAATTTCTGTATTTAACAAGGCAATAGAATCTCTCTTCGAACGGGATTTTCAACTTGCAAATGAAACTGTTCAGAAAGCGAAACAGGTGGCTCTGCTTGAGAAAGAAGTTGTAGCCTCTGTTCTTAGAAGGGCTAGCATGGAGGAGATAGGTAATCTTAGACTTATCATAGAGAGCATTAGAAGAACCGCTGAATATGCTAGCGATATAGCTGAAATAGTTCTTAATATGACTGTGGAAAATGCGATTAAAAGCAGCTTCTGAAGGGATCAACTGGGAAACAGTTTTGGTCCGTTAATATTAATAAAAAGGGGGGATGCGAGGTTTGTTCGGTTTACGTTTTACTGATGAGTTATGGAAAGGGTCCAGGATTCTGTTCCGCCGGGCTCTCCGTTGGGTCCTGGAGAGGTGTAAATGGCGTAGCCGTAGATCTGTATCCATATTCCGACCATTGTGGGTTCGCTTATGGTTATCCTTTCGGGTATGTTGAGGGTTGCAGCTGCGTAGCCTGCGAAGTGGAATTCTGCTCCGTCGTACCACCAAATGAGAAGGTCAAGGTCGCTGCTTGGGTATTTGGCCCAATTGTTTTCCCATGTTAGTTCTACTGTTACAGAGGTTGTTCCTGCTGGAAGTTCGTATAATCCATAGACTAGCATTTCGTCTTGTTGGATTACACCGGAATCTGAGAAGTCTGGTGTAAGTGGTGTCGTTTTTACGTTGATCTCTATTTTGCAGGAAAGTGGCCCCGAGCTTGTCCAGTCGTTTTCAACGGTGATTTTCACGTATCCTGGTTCGATTGTGTATCTGTAAACTTCCCAGTCAGAATATACGCCGCTAACTGTGCCTTCATAGGAGTATCCGTCATCTGTAATTTTGAATTCGCCTTCTTTCCAAACGTTGGCGCTTTCAATCCAGTAGCTGTAATAGGTTCTCTTTGCGGTGTGTATGTAGATTTCGAACGAGTTTCCGTCGTAGGGGTCTCTTTTCTTCGGATGCATTCTCTCGATTTCGAATTCTATTAGGCTGGTTTCTGGCGTTACTTTGAATATGTAGTCTTTCTTGTAGCCGGGTAGTAGGTTTTTGATTTCATCCCTATATTTCCCATCTACTTGAATGTTTGATATATCTAAGAGTTCATATTCGCTTGGTAGTGGCGGGGCAACGTCTCCAAGGGATGGGTCCTCTAAGAGGGCTATTAGCGCGTTATATGCGTTTAAGTATCCGGCTCCTTGGTCATAGTTGTTGTATCCGTCAAGCCATACCGCTCCGGTTTTCAACGCTTGTTTATAATCTTCTGGGGAGGCTCCCATTCCAGTGGCCTCGGCATAAGTGTCAAGCAAGGCTACGGCGCCAGAAACTGCGGGTGTTGCCATAGAAGTTCCGGAGGCAAAGGCTAGTCCTTGAGGTGAGCTCGCTGTGGGGAATGCAGAAAGCACGAAAACTCCCGTGGCGGCTATATCTGGCTTTCCTCGCCCGTCAGAGGTTGGTCCACGGCTACTAAAAGCGTGAATTTGTGGAATGTCGCTTACAAAGAGTTGATACCCAATGCCTGGTTTTCCGTAGTAGTAGTCCCAGAAGACTCTCGTGTTTACGGGGTGAGCTGCCGCGGCTACTGTTATGGCTGTTTCAGCTGTACCGGGGCTACCAATGGTCATTAATGCGGGGCCGTCGTTGCCAGCTGCGGCTACAACTGTTATTCCAACTGAAGTTGCATAGTCAACTGTTTGGTCTTCTAAGTCTCTTCCATCAAAGAGTGTTGGGCCGCCTAAGCTCATGCTTATGATGTCTACGTCGTAGCCCATTTCTAGTTTGAGGCTAATGGAATATTCTATTGCAGCTATTATTCGGGATTCAGAAGCTCCGGCACCTGTATGTGGAAAGACTTTCACAGCGTATAGTTGGGCTTGTGGCGCCATTCCTAATAGTGGGATTATGTGGTAGCCTGGGTAACCAATGCTGGATGCTTCTGGTGGTGGCGCTCCATATCGCGCAATTGCCTGATATAGGGGATCGCTGGAATGTACGAGTATGGCTCCGTGACCTGCCAGTATCCCGGCAACGTGGGTTCCGTGCCAGTGGTTATCTGGACGGCTCCATCCCTCGTATTCGGTGCCTACATCAGTGCTCATGTCAATGCCGCCTATTACGGAGCCGCTTATCATGAAGTGGTCAGCGTATATTCCTGTGTCAATTACCACGGCTAGGCTGGACTGCCCGAAATCTCCGGTTGCCCAGACGCCTAAGGCGTTCATGGCAACGGGGTTCCAGTAAGTTTGGGTTTCCACGAGGGTTAATACCGGCTCTATCTGTTCCTCGGTTAAGGTTATCTTAAGCGCGCCTTCTGCTGAAAATTCTATTTCTTCTTCGTTGGCAATTACGGGATCCAATTCGTTGCCTGACCATATGAATGCTGATGGATATCTAGGCTGGTCCAAATAGATTTGTTTGACATTGGGATCTGATGCTACTGTGACAACCTTATCCGCGGGGATCTTCGCGGCTAATCCGGTCACATACTTGTACTGGTAAGTGACCTCGCCGCCCATGTTAACGATTTGAGAGACTATGCTTTCATAGTCACTTGTATAGGTTTCGATGATTACGTTAACGGATTCGAGTCCTGAGGCTGATATGTGGTCGAAGAGGGCGGGGGATATCTTAGTAACGGGCAGCAACACCTTGCCGGTTGAGGTTGCCGGCACGAACATCGAATAGCTAAAGATGAGCAGCCCGACCAGCAGCGGAACCGCAAAACCATACTTGTTCAATGTTTTGTTAAGTTGTGGCAAATTGAAAATTTCCACTCTTTCTCCTCCTTTATCGAGTTGCAAATTATTTTGATAATGATCTAATTAATTTAATTTTATGGTATTATCTTCTATTCATTCTGAAAGTTTACGATAAACCAAATACTTGATCGGGCTTGTCATAAAAAGGGTTGTACTGGATAAGAATGAAATGATGAGGCAATGTCAACGTTGTGAACTTTTGCGCTTTTACTGAACTTTTATCTTTTAATCGTTTGTATAATGTTTATGGAGTGCTTAGCCTTGAATGAAAGTTCCAGCTCTACGGAGAAAAGAGGTTTCACTGAGGGATATTGGAGTGAAAAAGAAATAAAAGATATTTTCCTTGACGAACAGCGGAGATATATTTGGAACAAGGATTATTGGAGAAACGTTATAGTGCCGCTGTTTAGGTTGAAGCAGAATTCTGTGGTTTTGGATGTTGGATGCGGATTAGGTTTTCTCGGGCGAAACCTTGCAGAGTTTGTCCCCCACGGAAAGGTAATTGGTGTTGACTTGGATGCAAAGCTTATAGAAGCCGCGAAGAAAACGGTGGAGAAAAGTGACTTCAGCGCAATTTTTGATTTTCGTGTTGGCGATGCATATGATTTGCCAGTTGATAGCAATAGTGTTGACCTTTCAATTTGCCAAACACTGCTGATGCATTTAGAGGATCCAATGAAAGCGATTTCTGAAATGCGGAGAGTAACGAAAAGTGGTGGAAGGATAGTTGCCATAGAGCCTGACTATGCGGGTTTTTCCTTTTTTGACTCGGCATATGATAAAATGAGCTTCTCCTTGGAGGAACGCATGAAGTTGCGACGTTGGAACTGTATATTGACAGCTGGGAAAAAGAAGCTTGGCAGAGGAGACAATGAAATTGGCTCGAAAGTGCCTTACCTATTCTTTAAAAGCGGATTACGCGTTGTGGATGTTCGTTGTTTAGACCGTGTATTTTGGATAATTCCGCCATACCAAGGCAAGGAATTGGAATTAAAGCATTTAATGCTGCCACCGGAGTTCTTGGTTGAAAAGCTGGATCTGCGCACCGAGTTTCTTGCTGGAGGAGGAACTGAGAAGGAATGGGAAGAATACTTCAACTTCATGAAAAAATTGTATGAAATACATCAGCAGCAAATTAAAGAAGGAACATTTGTTAGTTCATCATCAACCACGGTTATAATTACAATAGCAGAGAAGATTTAGCATACGCTTCTCGATAGAAGAAGACTTTAACTCTCTTATCTTGGTTTAGTTATCAAATGGTAAGCAAGAGGGTTTAACAACGAGAAGCCAGAGGGAAAATCTACTGTTTAAGAGAGTTAGTCAATGTTCCTCCAGCAGCATTTTTCCGTTTCCTTAATGCTTCTGTTTCTGTACAGAGAGTTTCCGAAGGAATATCAACTCGCTTGCTATAATCCCTGCTGTAAACCCTGCAATCAGTGAAATACTGAGTAAATAAACCAGAACTTTCTTGGGCGGTATGAATGATACC
>ENA-OSAI01000045-OSAI01000045.1-marine-sediment-metagenome-genome-assembly--contig:-NODE-45-length-86789-cov-597.891623_pt1 | contig 86789 bp, 100 predicted proteins | sample MGYA00237871_ERZ529316 | MGnify/ENA primary metagenome ERZ529316 (study PRJEB26369, sample SAMN03142814) | marine sediment metagenome | biome: marine; feature: borehole; material: sediment...
GTAACCCATCAGTTGTTTGAGGGTATTTAAAGTCAAATTTTTTGGGACTATACATTAAAGAGATTTTTATCAATATAATATAAATTTACACACATCCAGCAAAGAACATCAAATCGGACTTTTGGATAAATTTTCGACAGATTCCCTTTTATTTTCATTATAGCTGATTGGATAGAGCTATCGAGGGGAACAAATTGCTTATTTACTTCCAAATTATAAAGAATATAGGTGAGTAGAGGTCTATTTTGGATCTCTTTGATTCCATATCGATTGATATAATCTGAGAGAATCTTAGTTATTCTGCTACATAAATTAAGTGCGATGTCTCTGTAGGTTTCTCTATGTGTTTGCAAGTATAAATTAAGAACTTTGTTAACAGTGCATAGGCCATATAATGTCAAAATCCATAGACGGCGTAAATGTTCATTGTTAGTTATTAGTTCACCAAATTCTACCAAAGCCCCAACTCTATCAAAGAAACAATTAGATAGAGAATTATCCAAATTTTCATAAAAATCATATAATATAGATAATAAAATATTTACATTCATGATTTCTACATCATATATTGCCGGATTAATCCAAGACTCCATCTCATCGTAGTCTTGTTTTTTATAAAACTGAAGAGGCCTATATAAGCTTCCAAAGAAATGAGAATACGTAGTCTCCATTAGTTTCTCATGTATCTCAATAAACTTTCGATGAAGATATACGTAATCTATAGGCTCTATCTTGTCTTTAAACAACTTTAAAATTTCAGAGATCGCAAATGCTACATTTGCGGGGTATCGCTTTTCAGGATACTCTAATCTAGAGACCATATCACGTGTATAGTCAACTAGTAGCTTTTGGACAAATTCAATATTTCCTTGAACCATTTGACATCCCCCACATATACGGGTACACAATCTCCTAAGAAAGAACGAAATTCCTCGTTGGTAAGCAATTTTTCAAACTCACTTTTTGATAACCATACGGCATCAAGATAGACGCTAGTAATATTACAATACATATTGAGCATATAATTTCTTTTTAAAATAGATATACTTGTTTTTTTCCGTTCGTCAATAATTATTAGAAGGTCTATATCCGACTGAGTCTTTCTTTTATTAGTTTTAATTCTGGTTACAATGGAGCCATACACAAATACCACATAAGGCTCAAATAAATATTTCAAAGCTTCTAAATTGATGACGTCTTCAAAATTTCCTACACTTATGTTTCGGTTAGGTGTACTTGTCATTCTGTCCAACTATAGCTTTAGTAGTATTAAAGACCATTCTAAACCTTAGTTACACTTATCTTACATTGAATGAGTTAAGCTTTCTAAACTTTACAGTAAAGCATTGGAAATATACATCCACTTCGACATAATTATTTTTAAATGGAAGTGCAAGTAAATATTATGAAACAAGAGATTACATTAGGAGTACTTCTACTGCTCGTGCTCTCGGTAATCTTACCAGTAGCAGCCGCTCAGGAAGAAGGATACTCACTGCCAGCTTTAGATCCGAGAGGATGGTTTGAGAGCGGCTTCTCATGGCTCGGTGAGAGATTGAAGGAAGCTTTAGCCGGAGCTCTCAAATGGATTGTTGAATCAATAATTAGCTTGTTAGTATACATTCCACCGCCTCACGAAACCGGTACAAAGGATTTCTGGACCGAAAGCTTCAACATATACATCTCAGTCCTGCTACCTCTGGCTTTAGTTGTAGTTGGACTGTACACAATGTTCTCATCGCAGCCAGTCAATGTATCTCTCTTTGAGGGTATAATAAAGAGGATAGCATTTGCCACAGCATTAGCGTTCTTTTCGTTCACAATAATCGATACACTTGTCCAGTTCTTCAACAAGCTCTCTTTGATGATCGTCGTTCCCGAAAACGTGAACGTAGACCAGTTACTTAGAGCCTTGCTTGTAGAGGTAACGATAGGAGGAGCTGCAATAGTTGCCATACTTGCAGCCCTGCTTATAGGTGTCTTAGAGTTCGTTCTAATTTTTCTGGTCTTTTTAATACTCGGATTGAGAATCGTAATCGTCCACTTCGTAGCTGGGGCAATGCCAATACTCTGCTTTCTCTACATAATTGGTGTCGGGCCTTTAAAAAGACTTTCAGAGCTTGCAGATCTTCTATGGGGTTTAGGCGTTGTTTTACCGGCTTTCTCAATCATTGGTGCTGGACTTGTTAAGCTCGCTTTGTATGCTACGCAGTTCAGCACTCTACAAGGTGGAGGATTCTTAGGCTTGGTATTCATACTCGCATCTTTTGGAGCAGTCCTAACGTATCCATGGCTAGCCTCAAGCTTCATGAACATCTTCGCTAGCGTAATCTCTCCACTGTCAGGTGCAGCTAGACCAATTTCATGGGCGGCAACCGGAGCATTTCAAAGGAGATTCTTAAGGCATTACGCTGCATTTGGAAAGGCTGCTCCGCTTACAGTTTTATTCCCCTCAAAGCTTGCTGCTGGCGTTGCTCATAGATTTGACATTATCAGGAGCAGGATGGGAGACATGCTAAGGGATACAAGGGCAAGAACTGGATCATTGAGGCAGAGTATTCTTTCCCGAATATCTAAAGCAGAAGCTCTTGCAAAAGCCAACGTTAGCGGTGCAGATATCGGAACAATCGCTATTGCGGCTGAAGAAACGGGTTTGGCAACTCCTGATCATGCTCCAGAAGCTTTTGAGAGATTATCGCAAACGATTGCGAGCTTTGCCAGCAAAGCAAAAGGTGAGGAAATTAGTACTCTCAGAACTGCCCTATCGGCTATTTTTAATAGAGAACTATCGATCAAGGATGCGTTAGAGAGAGCTATTAAGATGAATATAGGCTATGCTGTAAGCAAGCAAGATATGGGTGTTGTCGGGCTTTCAGCAATGCTTCTCGCATCGAAGGATGAGAAAACACTAAGCGAGTTCTTTGCAAAGCATAAGGAGCTTGCCGCCAGCATTTTGAAGAGCAGGATTGCTAAAGCGTTCTTAGCTGCTCACGGTGTTAGCGAGAGGGATCTAATCTATGCTTTAAGGGGCGATGAGCTCGTTATAAGAAGGATTGCAAGTGCCTTGGAGAACACTCCGACGGCAAGTAGTACTGGATGGTGGATTGCTAATACCTTCAACGGGTTGATTTCTGGAGCCAGCGTTGATGAACTTGACAAGATTCTGATGAGAGAGCTCACGAGCTTGAAACAGGCTAAAGAGTTGGGAGCAGATTACGGAGCTTATGATAGGGTTGTTAAAGCATTGGCAGAGGCCGCGAACGTTTCACCAGAGATAGTTGAGAGAGCTATTGAAGATGATGTGTTCAGGAGAGATTTAGCTGAAAGGCTCGTTTATAACAGAGATAGATCAGTAGAATCTCTTGCTGGAAGTATTGCAGTCTCATCAATTGCTCTTCCAGACATGTCAGATGAAGAGGCAGCTAAAAAGCTCAGCGAGTTCATTAAAGCTGGCGGATACGTTACAGCTCAAATAGATACAAGTGCAGCGAAAGAGCTTAAGAGGTTGTCGAGGTTGATTGCCAGAGAGCATGCAAGACAAGCAACTCTAAAGGTGCATGTAGGTACTCTTGCTGGAGATTTCTTTGACGAATTGCTTTACGGTGACATAGCGAGAAGAGCAGCTTTAACTTACAAGTACAAGAAGTGGGCAGCTCCAGCGCTCGTTGAAGCTCAGGTTCCAATGCACCCAGTATACTATAGGTCAGGAATTATCCACCGACCATTTTACGAGGATTTCGACGAGTTTGTTGACTATGAAGTGGAGCGCTTTTGATAGAGATCAAAAAGTATGAAAGATACTAATGCAATCTTTATTTATCTTTAGATTTATATTTTAAAATAATTAAAATAAAATTAAAATTTTTAAAGTATTTTTGCCGATTTTTTGGTCTTGGAACTTTTATAACCAAAAATCTCAAATCTTTATCGCTTTCGTTATACCAGCAGTGTGGAATTCCTGCAGGACTTTCGATTAGTGTATCTTTGCAAACCTCTTTTCTCTCATCACCTATTTCGACTACACCACAACCTTCCAAAACGTAGAATAGCACATCTGTAAATGTCACGTGTCTTTTAAGCCCCTCACCGGGTTTCAGCGTTATGTAAACGATTTGAATTTTCTCGACGTCATAGAGCATTCTTGCATCAACGCCGTGTGGATTTGGAGCAATAGCAAGATCACTAACTTTTATAATATTCAAGTTCCCACCTCCCAACCATTTTCTCCAATGCTAACCCCATAAATATCACGAAAATTACGGTTAAAGCTAGCCTTGCTAACATAAAATTCAGTCCTAAGAATTCGAGTTCAACCATTTCCTGTGGAAGTTTTATACAGGACCAAGCTGAGAGGAAAGCTATTACATTTAAAACTCTCGCTCCTTTCTTAAGTAAAGCTGATGCTATTGGGAATGCTATGTATAGAGGCCCAGTAGGCAGAGAACCCATAATTATAGCAATAAAAACTCCCTTTACACCAGATTCTTTGCCCAAATATTTTACAACAAGCTCTTTTGGGACAAAAACACTGAATAGCCCCATAAGTATCATAACAGCTGGCAGTATCAACACCATTTCGATGAAGAATTCCCAAGATGCTGCAATTACCCTTTCCTGCTTTTCAGGAAATGTTAGTAGTAGAATAATTGCGAGACCTGAAATGATGCCTAAAAATACCAAATCTGGTCTTTTCTTCTCTCTCATAGTATTCTCCCCATAATAAGTCCAATCAGAATCGCTATGATGAAGCTTAAGGAGTTCCTGAGTATAGCAAACTTCCGTCCAAGTTCCTTGATCTCAACTGGCAAAGTAACTATGCCGATCATAGTCAACGTTGTTATGAATACTGCAACAGATGTAACGGATGCTCCACCTCTTAGCAAAGATGCTGCCAGCGGAAAAGAAATTATTGATGGGATATGCAATATAGCTCCAAGTGAAGCGACAATAAGGACACCCTTAATTCCAGCTTGTTCGCCAATGACTTCTGAAATTCGCTCTTTAGATACAAAACCCAATATCAAGCCTATCAGGATTATGGTCGCTATCACCATTGGTAAAATGCGAAGAAACGATCTCAAAGCCATAACTAAAGCACGTCTAGTTTTCTCTCTGTCCCTTCTGAAAGCGAGGAGTAAGCAAATAAATGCAAATAAGTTTACAAAAACAAATGTGGAGTTCATGATCCCACTGCAGCGCAGAACCCGCTTAGAATTATAACAGCTATACCTAGCAGAGCGTTTATGAAAACCATAATAGCAGAGGTTCTCTCTTTACTCCTAAGCGTTTTAGCATTGGAATGCTGATTGCAACGTTTCATCAGCACTTTTCTCGAGACAGCTATACAAATCATTGCAATCACCAAAATGTGCTTTACAGATAACAAAGCTGAATATGTGTTGCCAAAACTGAAGAAACCTAAAAACTCCTTGGAGTGGAAAGATTCGAGGATACCTGTAATAACGAGAATTGGAATGCTGATTCCAACGAGTAATGAAATTCTCCTCTGCACATCCATGAGTAGAGGTCTTAAATCTTCGTTCTCTTTTAGCCTACTTCTGAAGGTTGGTAGTATGACGAAGGAGAGTTGTATTAGTCCGCCTATCCATAAGACAGTAGCTAGATCATGAAGAGCCTTCACCAGGCCATAGACGATAACGTTGGCCAAATCCAACCACCTCTGAACAAGATTAGTCGCACGAAAGAAATAGATTAATCTAAGATGTTAAAAAACATAAAAAAATATTATAATTGATTAGAATTTTTTAAATTTAGAAATGTTTAAGTTTACGTTAGCAAAAATACAGTCATGCTGAAAGTCGTTATAAGGACAAAAGTGCCAAAAGATTGCTCCAAAGCTCATCATAGGAACTTCATGACATTGCAAAGAATTCAGGCAGACCACGAAGGTAAAATAAGAGCTTTTGTAATGGTCAAATCAAATAGGAATTATACACCTACGATCATCGAAAATCACGGGTGTAAACTCGCTAAAGCCTTACTTAGCTCTGGAGTTATTATTCTATATGCTCAAATTAAGAAAAGTGAGGCTCTTTGGATTCTAACTTGTACATGGGATGGGTTTAGAAGGTTGCTATCTAATCTTGATAACTTAAAGCTGAATTATGAAATTATCTCTAAGACTATGTTTTTTGAGGAGAATGTACTAACTCATAAAGAACTTGAAGCGCTAAGACTTGCCTTGGAATACGGATATTTTGAGAATCCGAAAAAAGTGAAACTAAAAGAACTTGCAAAGATTTTGGGAGTCTCTGAAGCAACAGCATCGGTTCTAATTAGAAAGGCTATGAAAAAAGTCGCTGAATATTTTATTTATTAGATTAATTTAATTAAATAATTTTGCATCCATCTTCGTTAAAATTTTTCTTGAAAATTTGTAGATTTTCATACAAGTAAGCTACATCGAAGCAGAAAATTTTGCCATCAATATGTCTTCTCTCCCAATGATATGCATAACGATTAAGTCTTTCAGAAAGCCATACATCGACGAAGCTACTGTCAACAATAAAAATTCTTAGCTTATACGTAATCTCGGTAAATTCAATAATATCAGGAAACTCTCTTTCTGCTATTTCTGGCCAATTTCTTCAGCTTTTTTGCTTAAGATTTTTGTGGTTACAAAAGACTGGTGATGTAACTACTTTTAACGTAGCTTTCTACCACGTTTTATCAAGAATTTTCTTATGATGACCTTAATACAATCCCAGCTACCGTTTTAAGCATTATATAAGCTTGAGGTCAACACATTTTACGAGATCCACTGGCGCGCTTTTATCACATTCGCAGAATAAAAATCCCCATAGAAGTAAAAATACTAGAATTAAAAAATGTTCTTCTAAATAATAATTTCTATAAGTGTAAAAGTCTAAATTTATAGAAATAAATGAATAAAAAAGAACTGGAAACCAATCTTGGAATAGTAGAATCTCACGATTCATCCAACTCATTCCAATTCTTAGATAGTTTATTCTAATGAGTTTAGCTTAAATTGAGCTCTACTCTCCGAATACGGCGTGTTACGGAAGTGGTCAGCATTCTTAACCATGTGCTGACCGACAAGTATCAGACTGAATAAACAATTTTCGGCATAAGTTGCTATTTCTGTATCTCTAAATCGTCCAAAATTGCTCTACAGTAATACAAAGAACAAAAAACGAATTCTGGATGTTTCCAATCTTACATACCATACAACAAACTTCACTTCTACTTACTGTATCGGGCATGATAGAGCTGACAAATTAAGCAAATATATCTATACAAAAACTTTTCATTTACACATATCCAATAAAAATCCATAAGATAAATTTTATTATTTATTCTTATATTTACAACGACAGAATTAGTCTGGATACACGAGAACGCTTCCGACAAACTTCACCCTTCTTAACCACCTGCTAAGGGTATCAACGTAAGCCATGAAAAGTTCGTACATGTCTTTAACAACACCATAAGCCTTTATCTTTACTTCCTCCAGTCTCTTATTCAATCCTTCAAGTCTGCTTAAAAAGAACCTATAAAGGACTTTAACTAGGCGATATAGCCATTTATAATCAGTGAACACGTAAACTCTCCTTCTCGGAGGATTCTCAAACTTTTTCTTCATTTTCCTTGCAACACTCCTCGTATATCTACTCCCAACGAGAATTATACAAGTCTCTCTAACACTATCCGGCCACACAGCGAAATCTCTTGAGTTTAAAGCTTCTCTCTGGGCCTTTAAAGCCGATCTCACATGCTGCTCGGCTTTAGAAGGTGGAACGTACCACCTTCTTTCGGTGAACTTGATGGTTACAACATCGTAGCCATCTCCAATGGGTATTCCAATTGTTATCGTCTTGGATAGATCATCTGTTCGTATATACTTTGGTAGCTCGTACTTGGGAATATTAGCTTCTAAGAGAAGCCTTCTCACAATTCCAACAAGCCTATCATACATCTTATTTGTCGTTGAATAATAGATGTCTGGAGGAGGCAAGATTCTATCTTTCTCGCCTAATGCAATCTTTAAAAGTTGCTTGTACAATTTCTCCGTCTCGGAATCTGCAGAGCGAATCGATACTCGGCTAAGTGCTTTAAGCAGCATCTCAATCCTGTCCAAGATGATGTCTATGGCTGCCCTGCTATATGCTTGCTCGAATCCTTTTGGATCGCTCAACGCCATGTAATAAACATCCCGAAGAACGAAGTAAGCAATCTCTCTGAGAAACCTCCTACAAACAGTCCTTAGTTTTTCTACACCATCATTATCTGGCAGCATAGCCTTAATCTTAACAACTTCCCTGAACTTGTTGCCCTCATTAATTTTCATGACATCATCAATGCTCGATTTCAGGTTTCTTAGACTTTCAGCCACTTCTCCGTCTGATATTATTGCTCTAACGTCATTAACGCCAAGCTTTAGATTTTTGAGAAATAGAATCATGGCCTTACTCGGCTCTCCAGTTCTTCTAACCTTTATTTTTTCCACTTCTGACAGGTTGAGTAGATATCGTCTGAGAATGAGTAGTGGAATTCTGACAAGACTTCTTCTGAATTCCTCTTCTATTGCTCTCTTAATGTCTTCATCTACAATTTCCTCTATCTTATTGTATCTCTCAGCATCCTCTGACTCCCTATTCAGCTTCATTTTTATCGCCTTCTAAAACTTTCAAAACCCTCTTCAGGGTCTTGTAACTCTCAGCAGCTTTTTCGAGGAACTGTCTCTGTTTATCGGCAACGGACTTCTTGTACTCTTCAACAGCCTTAAAGAAGTCTTCAAGAATATCAGAAATAGCTACTAAATCGTCTACAGCCATTTCATAGATCTTCTTCCTCTTTACTTCCTTACCTGACTCATCAAAATAGATAACAAATAGATCGAGGTTTCCGTTTTCATCTTTGGCGAGTGCTGGCGAAATAAAATATCCTTTATTCCGCTCACTAGCAGCATCAACCTTTATAGCAGGATCAAAGAACTCTATACAGTATTTGCTAACAGCGACCTTTGCAATCTCCTTAGCAACCCCCTTAAGCTTCTTCCTCGCCACTTCTGCAAGTTCTTCAGCTTTCACGCTTTCACCTCACGGTGAAAGCAGGATTGTGAGAACTCTGGCAATGACTTCTGAAAGAAGAACGATTCCGAGCCCTATTACGCCAGCTACGAACATCTGCCTGGCTTTAACGATCTTCTCAGGATTTCCACCGCTGAACTTCCACATTATGCCAGCAGCTGCAAAAAGCAGTGGTGCTGCAGCTAAAACGACAATTTTCACTGCCGTATAGATCGTCTTTATCTTATCAGTTATTGGCTGAACAGCCTCTTCCACATTTTGGGCTAAAACGGGCTGTATGGCAAGAATCAGAGCAAATCCAAGCACTACGAGAACCCTAGCTTTAATTCCTAACTTCATAACATCACCGTAGACACTTTTACTTCAAGGTATATATGTCTTACTTTCAATAAGTATATAAGTAAAACCTTAAATACTTCTAAGTAAGAGGAAATGCAATAGAGGTGGTGAAGTTGATGGATGAGAAGGGATTTGCCGAGATTGTATCAGTGCTGCTGATTGCAGCCATAGCCGTAGCGATGTCAGCTTCAATGATCCAGCTCACTCAGAGCATTAGTGAAGAAATAGCTGAGAGTATCAGCGAATACTCAGCAGCAGTCTCTGTTAGCAGCGATGGCATCAAAATTGTAAATCCAACGATTACGCCAATAGAACTCAGCAGGATAAAGCTGATAGTCGATTCTCAGCCTGCAGAAATAAGGGATGTTAATGGAAATGGTATCTGGGAACCGTCTGAGGCGATAACGCTTAGAATTGAAGACAGGAATGGAGACGGCATAATACCGATAACCCTGCTCGTCGATGGTAAAGAAGTCTTTTACACGGTTTACGCGAAGCCCGTAATTCTGTACAGCGATGAAAGATTTCCGTCCATAGATCTTAACGTTTCGGCGTATCAAGGAAAGCTAAGGATTGAGATAGGATCGCAGGACGATTCTGTTGTTTCAACATACAAAGTGCAGCTCGGAGATATGCACAACAGGCTAACTCCATGGAGAATAAAGGGGCTGATTGACCCTAAAGACATCGATGGTCTGCTTAAGGAGCTCAAGCAGTTCAGGGAGAGTGGTGAAAAAGGAGATTTAATGAGGAAATATTCCAAACTTCATGATGTAGTAGAGATTCCAGCATCAGTTCTGGCAGATAAAGCCTATGTAATCGTTTACGTGAAAGATGTAACCGGCAAGACTTCATCTAAGATTGTAGAGCTTTACAAGTACTATCCGCAGCTATCAAACGTTTCTGTAAAGATCTTATCTCCAAAGGAAGGCGATGAGTTCTGGGAAGGAGATATAATCCAGATAAAGGCCGTTGTTACCGGCGAGAATGCTGAAGGTGTTGTTATAGAGGTTGACGGTAAGGAAGTGCTAAAGCAAGATGTAACGGCCAATCCGTTCTATGTCAGCACAGAGGTTAATCTTGAGCCGAGCGAGCACACAATTTATGCCGAAGCTTGGGATCCTTTTGGTAAAGCAAACGATAGCGTCACAATATTCGTAAAGGATGATCAACCACCGAGCGTCAAAGTTTCCATCGATTCAAACCTTGCTGGAAAAAGGGCAATTACTGCAAATGTTCAGGATGATAGAGGTGTTGCAAAAGTTGTATTCTACGTTGATGACAAGCAGATAGCTATCGATTATTCAGAGCCCTATGTCGTATATTACACGTTTTCGGCTGGTTTGCACAGGATAAGAGCCGTAGCTTACGACATTCTAAATCAATCAGGCAGTGATGAGATTGCTGTAAACTTCACAGATAATCCACCGACTGTAAGAATCCTTGAGCCGCCAGATGGCAAAACGTACTACGGAAACGATGTGGTTGTTAGGGCAGTTGTTGAGGACGATATCGGCTTAAAGTCTGTCAAGGTGGAATGGATTTCTGGAACGAAATACAGCACTGATGAGATAGTTCTGAACTCTCAGAAGACTTACGATCTTGAGAAAACCCTGAGCCTGAGTGAGGGAACCTGGAAGATAAGAGTTGTTGCATACGACACTTCTGGCAATACTGGTGCCGATGAAGTTACGGTACAGGTCATTTCTCAGCCTCCGGAGATCATTGGGGCTTATGTCCCAGAAATAGGCTGGAGCACGGACTTCAGTAAAGGCATACCTGTTATAGGAGGTGTTGCCTAATGAAGCGGGTTATATCGATTCTACTTCTGATAATGCTCATTGCCCAGCCAGCTATTGCTTGGTGGAATTCAGGGCCATCTATCAGCCTTTCACCCACTGGCACTGTTAAAACCACATTGGTAACCTTCACAGCTTCAGCAAGTGATTCTGATGGAGTCAAGGCGATTTCTCTGTACGTTGATGGCAGTAAGGTAGCATCGAAGTCGTGCGGTAGCTGCGGGTGGAAAACGGAGAAGAAGTGCGGATGGGTAACTGAGAAGGTCAAGAAGTGCGGTTGGAAGACGGAGAAGGTCTGCAAGGAGAAGTACAAATGCTGGAATGAGAAAGAGTGTGGTTGGAAGAAGGAGTGCTGGGATGATTGGAAATACAAGTGCTGGAATGAGAGGAAGTGTGGCTGGAAGTACGAGTGTAGTAAACCATGGTGGTGCTTCTGGTGCTCCGAAGAGTGTGAATGGAAATATAAGTGTTGGTACGAGAAAAAATGCGGATGGAAGAAAGAGAAAGTTTGCGACTGGAAATACAAATGCTGGAATGAAAAGAAGTGTGGCTGGAAGTGGGATTGCTGGAATGAGAAAAAATACGAGTGCTGGTATGAGAACGAAAAGAAGTACAAGTGCTGGGACGAGAAAGTGTACAAGTGTAATTATCCTTCCTCATGCTCACTCTACAAGACTGTTAGTCTTAAACCCGGTGATCACAGTATAAAAGTTGTAGCTGAGGATGCTAATGGAGCTACTTCGAGTGAGACCTTCTACTTAAAAGTCATTGTAGACAAGCCGCCGAGTGTGAGCATATCGCCATCAAGCGGAACTTATACTGTCAATAACAAGGATGGAAAGTGGCATGGCAAGGTGACCGTTAGCGCATCCGACGACATCGAGCTCGACTGGGTTAAAGTCTACGTTGACGGCAAACTTGTTAAAGACTACGATTGCAATCCGTGGTGGGCATTCTGGTGGGATAAGAAGAACTGCAAATTTGATATTGATTTAAAGCTATCTCCTGGATGGCATACGGTTAAGGCTAAGGCGATGGATACAGGAGGCCATGCGAAAGAGGCTACTGCAATGCTCTACATTAAGGCTGATAATCCACCTTCTGTAAGCCTATCTCCGCCTGGTGGAACTTTCAAGGCGAAGGGGGCTTATTACAAGGGCACTTTCACGGCGAAGGCAACAGACGATGTTGGACTGGACAGCCTTAAGATATATCTGGATGGTAAGCTGCAAGCTTCAAAGAGCTGCAGCTGTCCATGGTGGAATCTGTTCTGCAACGATAAGTCCTGCTCGCTCAGTAAGGAGGTGTTCTTATCTCCCGGAACTCACGTAATCAAGGTTGTAGCTACTGACACTTCCGGACACACAGCTGAGAAACAGTACACCGCTATCGTAAAGAAGGATAACCCGCCTACTGTTAGTCTATCCCCACCAGGAGGAACATTCGGAGTTAACAAAGACGGAAAGTACGTAGGAAAGGTTATAGCATATGCAACAGATGACAGTGCAGTTGTAAGCCTTAAGATCTACTTGGATGGATCTCTGAAAGCTTCATCGAACTGCAAACCTTGCTGGTGGTGCCCAGCTTCGAAATCTTGCAGCGTTAGCGCAAAGCTGGAAATGAGTCCAAGTAAGCACACGGTTAAAGTTATCGCCTACGATGACGGAAATCAAAAAGCTGAGAAGACCTACACGTTCATAATTAAGGATAACCCGCCTGTCGTAAGCTTATCACCACCGGGAGGAGAGTTCAAGACAGATAAGGAGGTTGAATATATAACGAAATCTTTCACAGCGACAGCGACGGACGATGTTGGAGTAGAATATATCTGGATGTACTTAGACGGAAAGGAGGTTGCATCGAAGAACTGCAAACCGTGGTGGTGCTTCTGGTTCTGTAATCCACCAAAATCGTGCAGTGTAAGCGCCAGCCTTAAGCTTACAGAAGGTAAACATTCAATCAGCGTCAAAGCTAAAGATACGAGCGGGCATGCGGCATCCAAGTCATGGAATGTTAGAGTTATTATAGATACCCCACCATCTGTAGGGTTAACTCCATCTGAAGGTAAAATTGCAACGATCAAAGTTCCGTACGAGCTCAAGTATTCTGCCTGGGCTTCAGACGATAAGGGGCTTAAAAGCTTAAGCGTGTACTTGGATGGAAAGAAGATTGGATATAAGAACTGTAAAGGAACAACCTGTAAGCTGGTTGGCACCACTTACTTAGATGAGGGCAAGCACGTCATTCGAGTAGAAGCCTGCGATACCGCTGGACACGTAGCCTCAAAGAGCTATACGTTCGAAATTGTGAAAGCAGACGTTAGCGTAGACTTATCGCTTGACGATGAAGTGCCATACTTTGCTGATGAGCTTCCGGTTACGATAACGGTCAAGAAACCGTCGACAAACGCTGTAATAAGAGTGTTCATAGATGGGAAGAAAGTGCTTGAAAAGAGCTGTAGTGAAAGCCAGTGCAGCTACATTGTGGATATTCCTCTCAGCGGGCTTAAGAATAAGGTTGGGGCCGCTAAAAGCTATGAGGTAAAAGTTACCGTGGACATTGATGACTTCTCGATAACTAAAACCAAGGTGATAAAGGTCAAGAGGGGCAGCAAGTTCCTTCCAGGCTCAGAGATTACGGTCTACATTAAGATAGACAAGGGAATTGGACCTGTCACAAAGCTTGAGCTTAACTACAGCGGAAAGATGTACAAGCCGATGCACTGGCCAAAAGAGCTGAACGATAACGAGAGGAAAATTGTAGAAGTGCCCTTCAAGATAAAGGTTACGAAGTCAGATTATGCAATAGTTACAGTTTGCAATGCAGCCGGATGCGATGTTAAGAAAATGAAGATTTTCACAGGTTCTGTAGTGGTAATACCAACTCCTACGCCAACACCAACTGTTACACCTACACCAACGCCGACACCTACACTTACGCCAACGCCTACACCGACTCAAACTCCTACTCCAACCCCCACACCTACACAAACACCACCTCGTAAAGAACAAGACATTCCAGTTTATCTCGTCGAGAGCGGTATAGGAACGATACCATACTATATCATTGGAGAGTACAACGGAAAGTACTACTACTTCGGTAACGTCGATCCAATGACGGCAACGGGAGCAGTATGGAGTGCCGCTAATCCTGCCTCGACATCGCCACCTTACGATGGTATCGCTAACATCAACCTCCGCGGTAGCCTTACAAAATTCACTCAGCTCGGATATTATGAATGGATAGGAAGCATTGAAAGCGGGAACAATGCTGTGTTACGCATAACTAATCCGATGTATCAGGGCTACAGTTGGAAAGTGTTGCCCAGCTATCCAGTTCAGGTCATTAAAGAATAAATTTTTTTCTTTCTTATTATTTATTTTATGATAAATATAGTCATAGGTAAAATATAAGATATGCTGTGTCAGTAAAAGGAACGTCATCTAGATACCTTCGATATCCTTCAGCATATGACAAACCTACATCGTAAACAATCCACTGTGTCTGTTTTTTATCAGCTTTGATAACTGCTGGAGATATGAATCTCGAATCCTTTAGTTCATTCACCTTCACTTGATCGCATGGTGTTGCTAAATATGAGTGATAAACATTGCTTCCTCGATGATGCAGAGCCAATTCGGCAGCTTTAACGTCCATACTGTTGAGCACGTGTATTGCGACAAAGGTTTGGGCATAACAACTACCTTTACCGTGGAGAATAAAGGATTCCATAAGGCTGTCACTGGTATTCAACCATACTTTTACCAGTTTGTCACCATCCAAAGCTTCGAAAACGATTGGTTTAGTTATCCAGTCGTTTTCCGAGAAATAATTAATTGCAATGGGTGTGAATTCTAAGCCTGTCAATTCAACCGCTTGAGACTTCGTCAAACCATTCTCACGCGCAAAGTCTAGGATTTGGTTAGCAATCTCCTCAGCAATTCTTTTATCTTCTGGATTGATATTTTTGTAAACCAGTATCTCTAATTCTCTATAGACTACTCCATTTTCTGTTTTTGCCTCTATAATTCCTCCATCTCCATGTAAAAACTTAAGATAGCTCGGGAACCAGTTATCTACCACATAGCCACTTCTGAGTTTTGTGCTCACATTAACCTTGACAGAACAGTATTTCTTTGTGAACAGATCATCGTAAAAGACAATTACAACTTTATACCACGTATCGTTTATTCTTTCGATGTATCTCCCCTCGAGAATGTAATTCGAACCGTTTTTAAAGATATATAGCTTCCCAAACGCGTACTTAAACAGTACATCAGGATTTCTTAGCTTTTCGTATAAAGCCAATCTATAAAGTTCGTAAGATATTTCGCCTCTTTCGGCCATCTGCCCAAGTTCATAGACTTCTACAGTTTTTACACCAAACACTGATTCTAGCAATGAATTGACATCTTGATTTAAGTAGCCATAAATGAGGAATCCAATAACAATCAACCCAGCCAAAACCAGAATTTTTCCCTTCATTTTTCGTATTTTGAAGTATTTACTAGTTTTCGACCTCCAGATCCTTACAGGACGGACTCACCAACCATTATGGTATTTTTTTCATAGCTAATAGTAAATTTTTCCCAAATAGTGCGCGAGATTTTCTAATATTCAACCATGCGACCATGTGCTCTTCACACAAATTTTCAGGTTTGAAGAGCTCTTTGATAATTTTCTCTGCATCATCTTTCGACATTCTTTCTATCTCCTCCAGTGTCAATGAGCAAACGATACATTTACTAGGTTCGTTAATTGTGCTTAATCCAGACATCAGAATTCTTTTAATGACTAAAGTAGCCCATCCCAATTTAGCGCGTGGAGAACTCAGAACTCGCTTGGATTTTATCTGGCGATACGCTTCCAAGATTGTGCTTATAGGTGCAGGTATGGACGCTAAACCAAAAATGTACGAGACTAGTGCTTGGATTCCATCCGAAATCAAAGCAGATTTGTCAAATTTCTTTAACTTTTCTGGCGAGAGTAGACGTAAAACTTCCTGCTGACCTCGTGAGATCTCTTCCTTAAGCCAGAATTTATTTTGCTGGTTCAAAAAGCGTTGCCCTGAGAGTCTTTCCGTGTAATACAAAACTGCTGTTTGAAGATCTTCCTTAAACACTTCCGATAATTCTGCCAATTGTTGCAGACAATCTTCTGAAATGTTACTAATATCAGGGCTTAATTCATTGGACACTATAAATCTCAAAATATCACAAACCAAGGAGCTTCTGTACAAGAGCGGCCTATACTCAGAACCATATTCATGGACAATTTCCATCATATTATCCAGTTCCTCGTCATTAAGGAATGATAGAAGAGCATAATTTTCTGCGGCAAAGCGAATAGTGTTAAATAACAAATTATCTACTCTATCAAGTCCGTTGTTGTAAGTAAGGTAGATCTCATCAGGATATGGACGAATTTCGACCAACTTGGATATTTTTTGTAATTTATCTGTCAGACTCGGTTCGACATATGCAACATCCGCAAACAGTAGCAGTCCAAGAGTTTCAATCTTTGCTATTGGTGTTGGTACCTCCAGAGTAACTGCTAGATCTATAGAAGATGCTGGTGGTATAACGACAACAATTGGAGATTCATTTGACATAACAACCCCCTCAATGCCCATCTAGCGTCAATATCTATTAGTATTTTCTTAAGGTTTTTCTTTCTGGTATGAGACTTCATTGGTTCTAAGTTGTATACATCATAATCGTAATTCGATTCTTTCCGTGGTTGTTGTTCAATTGTTGCATTACTGTAACTATGTGCTTACATGTGAAATTCTTATCTTCGCGATGCTTAAGTGTGCAAACAGTTGCAAAGTATCTCCTCGACGAGTTTATCAGTTTATCAGCTTTTATGATGCCTAAAATTGCTGGAATAGGTTTGATAAAATAACTCGATACTCATTTTTGTCGACTCAAATTCTTTTATTTTTTAGTTGACAATTATGTAAACAAGTTATTTCATCTCGACAAGTGAGTCTGCAATGGTACATTTCTTATCGACAATAGTTATCTCATACCTTCTAGGTTGTAGGACTCCAGTGTGAGTAAACCTCAGCACATCTCCTGTAGAAAAGTAACTATCTGCATCGCTAATTGTAGCTTGGATAATGTTGCCGGCAATTTGATTACCATTATACGTTGCAATATCCAGCAAGTTTCCATCAGTAGCATCTCTCAAAACAACCTTTAAATCGGAATATCTAACACTTCCAGCAATCATGATAATATCAAACGCCTGATTAGTTGCAAGTGGTTCCTTGGCATCTCTTATAAGCACATCTGCATATTTTTCAACTTCTGGCGGCTTCAGAGCTAATGCTATCTGCGAAGCCACGAAAACTACGATTGCAAGAATTAGGAGTTCACCTATAACCTCGACAAAACCCTGTTCAGATCTACTCCCATTTTGGTTTGAGCTGTTACACCCTCTCGAAAATACATTGCGCGGTAATTTCCTAAACTGCATAATTCCACTTATACTTACTTAAATAAATACTTTCACCTAAGATTTAAATACATTGATGTGGAAATATATACATGGAGGGGCTGAGAGTCGTTGACTTTCCGTCAGTCTTAGAAGGTGAATTAAAGATATTCGGCTTTACATCCCTCGAACTACTAATAATAGGGCTAATCTCAGGATTTGTTTGGCTACTTTTAGCAGACTATAGCGAATTCGCCATAGCTGTATCACTTCTAACGTTTGCATTTCTCGTACTGTTAAAGGCAATGATGCCAGAAGAAACGGGATACGCATTTCCAGCATATGCTGCATACTTTCTAGTAAAGAGAAAAACCGTTTACGCTCACGAAGTTGACACAACTAAATACATTCCATCGTTAAGGTTTGTTGATGACTGGATATGCAAGCTGTCAGATGGATCAATAGCATCTGTAATCGAGGTAAAGCCAGTAAATTTCTTCTATGCTCTCCCTACCGAGCAGAGAGCGTATCTCGACTCTTACAAGGACATGCTCAACTCCCTCGACTTTCCAATTCAGATCCTCAGCATAGCTTGTGAATTCGACATCACCAGATACATGAACCACCTCGTTTTAAGGTACAGAGATGAAGATATAGCTGCAAATCCCATGCTTAGGAATGTTCTCGACGATTACATAAGGTGGCTCAATCGAGTTGTTGGAGAGATTATTCAGAGGAGATACTTCGTAGTCGTTACAGCTCAGGACGTTTCAGAGCTAAAGAGGAGAGTTGAGACTGTTATTGCTGGACTCAGGAGGGGAGGAATTCAGGCTGAAATTCTTGGCAGGGACGGAATACTTGCCTTATACGATCTCATAAACTACAGGAGGATTATGCCGGCAAATTACGATTCTACAAAGCTCCTTTTAAGGGAGGTGGAACGATGAGAACGGTTTCAGCTGTTAACGATAATACGCGAGCAGGCAGGAAAAATGCAACAATAAGAAGAAAAGAGAAGAGTGTAAAGAAGAGAAGTCTCCTTCCAAAGCTTCTTGACAGAGATGGACATAGAGAAGAAGTTGATAGAAGTATAATAGCGCCCGAACTAATAGAGGTTGAAAAAGGGCTAATAACGGTAAACGGTAATCCAATGGTTTTGAGCTACATTTCAGTTTATCCAGCTAAGGTCTATGAGGGTTGGATTGCCGATGAATTTGCATGGAAACCGTTCAGACTCGATTTCTCCCAATTCATCGAGCCCGTGAGCGAGGAAAGAGTTATTGCAGAGCTGAACAGGAAGATTACATCGCTTGAAGGTAAGCTTGCTGAAATGAGAAGGAAGGGGAGAATAGACACTCAGCACATCGAGCAGGAGCTTGAATATCTCTACAGATACAGAGAGGAGCTTACAGCGAGGAGAATAAGACTGTTCACTCTAAGCACATACTTTGCAGTTTCTCCCTTAAAGAAGGACAGAGAAGCTGCCGAAGATGCTCATGCAGAATTCATGCAGAAGATGAAGTCTAAAGGCGCTCAGCTGAAAAGGATCAGATACAGGATACTCGATGCATTCAAGTGTTTTCTTCCCGAAGGTAAAGATCTGCTTAGAAGGAGAATACTCGTTGACAGCGATGCTGCTGCTTCGTGCTTTCCATTCGTTTTTCCCACAATCATGCATCCCACCGGCGTGCTTTACGGCTTCGATGCGGCAACTCGAGCTCCCGTTATCATAGACAGGTTCAGCTTTGCAGGCCACAATGAAATCGTGGTTGGAAAAATTGGGAGTGGAAAATCGTTCTTTGTTAAGCTTGAAATGCTGAGGTGGTTCATAAACGATCCCAAGATAAAGATATTCCTCGTTGATCCCCTCGGCGGATTTACTGACTTGGCTGAAGTTCTTGGGGCACAGAGAATCGTTGTCGGAAAGGCTACAATGAACCCACTTGACATTATCATTCCAGAGGGTAAAAAGCCAGTTGATGTACTAAGAGAGAAGCTCATGGCCTTAATGGAGTTCTTCTCTACGTTTTTCGAAGAAGAAGTTGGAAGCCCAATGGATAAGACTGAATCTGGTGTACTAAGAAAAGCAATACAGAGAGCGTACGAGGAGAGAGGGTTCGGAAGTCCAGAATTCGAGACACCGATAATAGATGACGTAATTGCAAAGCTTGACGATGTTGCTGAAAATCAGGAAGAGCAGAGCGCTGCTGCGAGACTTAAATCATCACTGCAAGCATTCTCGCAGAAATCTGAACTAGGTATGTTCAACGGTAAAACGAATGTAGATATTTACGGTAGAATAGTTTACTTCGACTTCAGCGAGGTTGAAGGAGTCGTAAGAAGCCCACTTTTACTACATGCAGTGTTAACATGGATTGATTCGAGAGTTAGGGGTGAGAGTGGTAGAAAGATCGTCGTAATAGATGAAGCGCACTACTTCATGAGGTACAAGCAGATCAGAGCGTTTCTGGAGAGAAGTGTGAGGCACTCAAGGCACTACAAGGTTGGGTATACTCTCATCAGCCAGAACTTCGAAGAGTTCGTTGGGCATGAAGAGGGAAGAGTGATCTTAACGAACGCAAATATAGTGGTAATTTTCAGACTCGATTCTATCCCGCAAGATGTCAAAAAGATCTTGAACATCTCCAGTTTCGGAGAGAGGTTTGTAAAGGAGGCTGCACAGGGTAAAACTTCCGGATACTCTTCAGCTCTCGTAGCTATTCCAGGAGAAGGGAATTATCACATTAATGTGCTTGCATCTCCGGGTGAATTGGAGTTTCTTGGAACTGCTGGAAGAGGAGTTTGAAGGATTGTGGTAGTATGCTTGGATTTCTAAAAAAGCTTAGGAAGAGTAAAAAATCAAATTCTAAGCCTGTACAAGAAAGAAAGGAAGTTAGTTATGAAGAACTCTTAACCAACAAGAAGTACGGTGATCCGCTGTATCTTGGTGTTTATACAGACAATATAAGGGGAGACATACACGTTCCAATTAACTTTCAGGATAGATTCCGCCACATGGTAATTTTTGGCGGAAGTGGGATGGGAAAAAGCACGCTTCTTGTTAATATGATCGTCCAAGACATGCATGCTGGCCACGGATTATGTTTTATTGATCCAAAGGGTGATGCTATCGAAGAAGTGCTCATGCGAGTGCCGGAGCACAGAATCGACGACGTAATTCTTATCGATCCGGCAAACTACGATAAAGTAGTCGGATTGAACTTTCTTGAATTGCCTAAGAAGAATCTGAGCGATGCTCAGCTGAATGCTATCAAGGAAGTAATAGTCAGCGATCTCGTAGCTTTAATGAAACAGCAGACAAGAATTTGGGGTGAGAGGTTCGGTAGGATTTTTGAGACTTTGATTAGGGCTATACTTGACTTCAATGAGAGAGCGTCAGAAGAGGATCAACTAACGTTTCTCGATCTGTATGTCCTTCTTACGGATGAAGAGATAAGGAACAAATTTGCAGAATCCGTGAAGGATCCAATCATCAGGGAATACTTACTGAAGATAAATGAGATGAAAGAGGACGTGATGGAACCTGTTATTAGACGTTTGAACGACTGGGTTATGAACAAGGTTGCCAGGCAGATTGTTGCTCATAGAAAGAGTTCTTTCGACTTCAGAGAAGCTATCGACTCTGGAAAAATAATCTTAGTAAGAATTCCAAAGGGTGAGGTTGGAGAAGCTATAATGCAGCTCGTAGGCTTAACGGTGATATCGAAGATATGGGCTGCCGCAAAGTCGAGAGTTGATACGCCACCAGAAGAGCGAGTTCCATTCTTCTTGTACATTGATGAATTCGCAAACTTCGCGTTTGAAGGTTCAACCTTCGATGAAATCTTGTCAGAGGCTAGAGCGTTTAAACTTGGGCTGATTCTGGCTACTCAATATCCAAGTCAGCTCTCTCACGAGATAAGAGAAGCTGTCTACGGAAACTGTGGGACAATCATTACTTTCAACCCGCAAAACCCCAACGATGCAAAGGTTCTGATAAAAAGGTTTCCAGGTGTGAAGGATGAAGATCTGTTGTCTTTGGGCCTGTATATTGTAATGCTACGTTTAATGGTAAGGAACGAACTATCTGATCCATTCATAATCAGAACATATCCGCCTACAACTCCAGTTAGAAGCAGAAACGAGATCAGCAGAGTTATCGAGAGATCTCTTTCGCTTTATGGCAGAGAGCGTATCTCGGAAATGGATCTGTCCGCAAGCCTGAGAAGAATTAAGGAGATGAGCAGGTTCTCGCTGAAGGATGGTTTTGTGGATGAAATGGTAGAAATTCTATACAATCTCGTTATCAAGGGCTTGGAGCTAAATTACAGAAATTTTGCTGAAGAAGCTAGAAGGAGAGCGATAAATGTTACTGAGCAACAATATGCCAATCTTTTGGAGATCTTTGACAGGATGGATCTGATAGAGCTCAGAAGTGAACTCGTTAAAGGGAAGTATACAGCTAATCCTAAGCCCAACAAAATCAAATCCTACTTTTGGGACGGCAAGTTCAACACGATTCTTGCTGGCTTAATTGACCATAGAAAGCTTGTTGAGAGGGTTTACGAGTTCTTCACCCAGCTCGGCTTTGTTGTTGAAGTTCCTGTAGCTAGAGATGCGTACATGCCAGATTTACTGCTAAAATACCCCGCTGCGATGAACTATCAGGAGATGGACAAAGTTTACAGGAAGATGAATAAGAGTGGAGCATGGCAGTTAACGAGAGGAAGAGAGGCTGCAGTTGAGATAGAAACAACAACGCACACTCGTCCTGGGCAGCTTTTAATGAAGTTGAAAAAAGCGTACAGCTCTAGCAGGGTTGCAATATTTGTTGTAATGGGTTCTGGAACTACCGTAAAAGAGTACACTTCAACTGCGAGGCAAATACTTCAGATTCTTACCGATATGAGGGGTAGGAGTGGCTTCTACACTACTGACGAGCCGGAGAGGGATCACAGGGGCAGAAAGCTTTGGGTGAACAAACACACTGGTGAGATTGCGTATGAATCAAACGGTATGCTCTTTAATGTTAAAACCAACGAGTTAGAGTGTACAGTTAGAGAAGCTAAAGACAAGGGGTGGACTGTTAAAAGGACAGTTTTCGACCCATATAAAGAATTTGGAGATGTTATGCCTGAACAAGGTAGAGACTTCATCGTGCTCATCTTTCCGCCAGACGATTTCGATTTTCCCGTTGTGCAGGTGATAAGAGCAGGGACTGGATTCAAGCTGATTCCGGTAAGGAGGAGCGATTCAGAGTTCTGGAGAAGAATAATGGGAGAAGAGACTGCGGGAGGAAAAGAGCTTACTGCAGCTTTGGAGTATGCGCTTAAGAAGTACTTGAAGGGCGAAAAAGTGAGTGACAGCATAAAAAGGGAGATAAATGAAGATAGGCTGGAAGAGTTGCGTAGGATATTCCAGGATGAAGATGATGACGAATGGTCATGATCAAGCTATCTGTTCGTAATATAGAGTTGGCTTATCCGATTCTCCAGTTAACACCAGCTCCTCCTTTGCTTAGATTAAGCGGAGCAGAAGCTGGTTTCCTTCTTGCTCACGTAACGAATAGTAAGCTGGATAGGGCTTGCATTATTGCCGCAAATATCGCCCTCAAAAGGGATAGGATAGCGGAGACCACACTTGTTAAAGAAACAAGTAAGAGGTTAAAAGAGTTTGGTATTGCCGATAGGATAGCGGGAATTGCTGTGAAAAGGCTTAAGAAAATGGGAATTCTTAGAGGAGACAAAATCTTACGAGCTCCTAAAGGCAAGGAAAGAACGATCTCGTTTTACGATGACACGCTGTTTTTAGACTACATTTCAAAAAAGATGAAGGGTTTCGTCTGGTTTAAGGGAAATAACCTAATCATAGATGGCGCAGCACTCGCATATGCATACTTGAAGAGTGAGCTGAATCCAACTCTTAGGGCTGCGAGGCTCTTTGCCGATGAGCTAAGCAGACAGTTCGTGCCAAAGGGTATTATAAAGAGAAGGCATGCGAACATACTTTCGAAGTTTATGACCATGGATGTTGAAGTTTGCAATGATTGCCTTAGCGGAGAAGAAGAGATTGCTGTGAGAAGCTGTGAAGTTGTTTCAGCAATTCATAGGTTACTTTCGACAAAAACTGGGAGAGTCGAAATTAAGCTTCTAAGGCAAAATCGCTGCAAGTATTCTTCGAGTAAGGTGAAAGAAAAGGTTACAGCAAGGGATGCTCAGAAAAATTTACCTAAAACGGTAAAAAGGGTATCAATTATCGACCCAGAACTGCTCAGTATTGCAGATTTTCCATCTGGTTCTTTCGTTGCTGGTAAGCTTTGTGGACTTGCAGTCAGTCATGCTTTGAGTAGGTTGAGGGAAGAAGATTCTATCGTTGCAGATGCTATACTTCAGGCAGTTTACAGCATTAGTAGGGAAGAACAAATAATATCTTTTAGAGATGTTGCAAAGCTCGTGTTAGATGTTTTTCGGAAAAGCTATTGATGAGTATTCTTAGCTAGATTTTTCGATAAATTTATTATATACCATGTCCTAAAAAATTCTGACAAGTTATTTTCGCAGAAAAGAGATTATATAAAATTATCCGGGGATTGTACCCCGGATAGCATCCCGCCTCCCGGATTTGAACCGGGGACCATGGGCTCTCCGCCTGCCAGCGGAGTGGCTGACTACAGGCCCACGCTCTGCCACTGAGCTAAGGCGGGTCGTTAGGTTATAGCCCTAATCTGCTTAAAAACCTTGTGCTGCAAACATTTTTAAAACTCCCTTCATCCTTTGAACCATGCCCCAGACTCTGGTTGAGAAGATATTCTCACGAGCAAGCGGAAGAGATGTAAAATCAGGAGATTTTGTGTTTGCAGACATAGACCTCGCCATGATCCACGATATTACAGCCCCTCTCGCAATCAAGGCCTTCAGAGAGATTGCCGGAAATGAAGCGAAGGTTTGGAATGCTGACAAAGTTATCATGGCCTTCGACCACCAGGTTCCTGCCGACAGCGTTCAAGCTGCTGAGAACCACAAAACACTGAGAAACTTTACCAAGGAGCAGGGAATTTTGAACTATGATGTCAGAGGTGGGATAGCACATCAGTTGATGGTAGAAAACCACGTGGAGCCGGGAATGCTCATAGTTGGTGCAGACAGTCACACCTGCATGTATGGCGCTCTCGGAGCATTTGCTACAGGCATAGGTTCAACAGATATGGGTTGTGTCCTTGCTCTGGGAAAGCTCTGGTTTAAAGTTCCTGAGTCAATAAGGTTCAATGTTAACGGCAGGCTCGAGAAACATGTTTACGGAAAGGACATAGTTTTGAAGCTAATAGGGATGGTTGGGGCAGATGGAGCAAACTACAAGGCGTGCATATATGCCGGAGAGGTTGTTGAGAGACTGGAAATGTCAGACAGAATGACGATGTGCAATATGGCGATTGAGATGGGCGGAAAAGCCGGAATAGTCGAACCTGATAAGATAACTCTGGACTACCTGAAGTCAGTGGGCAGAGAGTTCAAGGGAGATATAAAGGAGTTGAGAAGCGATGAAGGTGCAGAGTTTCAGGAAGTTGAGCTTGATGTTACTGGAATGGAGCCACAGGTCGCTGTGCCACACAGAGTTGACAACGTCGTAGGTGTATCGGAAGTTGAGGGTACAAAGGTAGATCAGGTATTCATTGGCTCATGCACCAATGGGAGGTATGAGGACTTAAAAATAGCTGCTGAAATTCTGAGGGGAGAAACGGTAGCCTCTAACATCAGGCTCATTGTTATACCGGCAAGCAGAAGGGAGTATCAGAAGGCACTGAAGGATGGGTTGATTGATATTTTCGTCGAGGCGGGAGGACTGGTGGAAGCACCATGCTGTGGTCCCTGCATGGGAGGTAGCTTTGGTCTGATCGCAAGTGGTGAAGTGAGCGTTTCAACGTCAAACAGGAACTTCGTGGGCAGACAGGGAAGCCCTGAGGGCAAAATATATCTTGTAAATCCAGCAGTTGCAGCTGCTACGGCGATTTATGGAGAAATTACAGACCCAGGAAAAATAAAATAATCAGAAAACCATTGGAGTGTATCCTTCATCAATAAATTTGTTCACAAGTTCACCAATATATTCCAGCCTTGTAAAGTCCAGTTTATCCGAGTAACCCTTCATATCGGCAATGAACTTGCATGCAATGGGTTTGTATTCGCCGAGCTGGCTAACAACCATGTCTCTGAAGCTTTCGTCCTCTGCCAATAGGTCTTGGGAGGGGCCAAAGAAGACGATCTCGACACTTTCAGCCCACCCGAACTTGATAGAATTTGCCGCAAAGAGAAGTCCGGCAATTGCTTTTTCCTTTGCTTCTTTCCCGCTTGCTATGATAACGAGCAACTTCGCCATACGTAAAGTTAATAAATTATTAAAAAATTTTTCTGGTAGGCATGAAAAACAAAGGCACGAGATTTGAGAGAGATCTGATAGCCGAGCTTTGGAAGGAAGGTTTTGCAGCGATAAGAGTTGCCGGAAGTGGAGTTTCCACCTTTCCCTGTCCCGATATAGTTGCTGGGAATGGGAAGGTGTATCTGGCCATTGAGGTAAAGATGAGGAAAAAATTACCACTCTATCTGTCATCCGATGAGGTTGCACAACTCGAAAAGTTTTCGGAGAGTTTTGGTGCTGCATCCTATGTAGCTTTGAAGCTCCCACGAAAAAAGTGGAAGTTCTTCACAATCCAGATGCTTGAGAGAACCGAGAAGAACTTCAAGATTGACGATGACATCTATCCTCTCGGTCTTGATCTTAAGGAGGCTATTGGAAAGATCATTCAGAAGAGGTTTGGGTGAGAAAATTTAACTGCCCAGAAGCTCAACTTTTCATCTGCATGAAAAAGGTGAGATGATGAAAGAATTCATTTACTGCGATATATGCAAGGAGGAAACATTGCATGAGATCGTAAGGGCTGAAAAGAACCTTTACCGCTGTACACAGTGTGGAGGATACACAACCCATACCCCAAGAAGGGAGATGAAGATAAGAGCAATTATCAGTTCCGGAGCTGAATCGGTAAAGGGGAGCATAAAAGTCTATGAAGGAGAAAAAATCGAGAAGGGGGATGAATACATAGTTGATACTGAAGACGGGCACAAGATTGGTGAAGTGACCTCTATAGAGATGAAAAATGGCCAGAGGGTTGAGAGCGCGCAATCAGAAGATATTGAGACCGTATGGCTCAGAGACGTAGGAGAAGTGGAATTGAGGATGAGTTTACACAAGAGGAGTGTTACGTCACCATACAAGATGGTCGTTGATGGTGAAACGGAGTTTGAGGTTGGCGAGAACATCTACATTGACGGAAAGAAATTCAGAGTTCACAGGATCAAGCTTATATCTGGCGGAGTTTTAAGGAGAGAAGGTAGTAGAGCGAGAGCGAGAGATATAAGAAGACTTTACGCCAAATATGAGGGGAGATGATTTGAGATCAAAACCTCTTAGGCTGAGAGATTTTGTCAGAGTTGGTGACTGCTTTTTCTCAGTTGTAGGATACAGGAATTCAACGAGTGTGAAGTGCTTTCTGAGATACATCCCAGATGCAAAGGGAGACCGAGTTCTCGGCGAGACTGGAAGGAGATACAGAAAAATCTCTCATGACGAAGCCGTTGAGACGAATGTGGCGAGAAAATACATGAAAAGTGGACTTTTCTTAATACCCCATGAGGACATTGATGAGGTCTACAAGCCCGAGGAGAGACTGGAGTTCGCTTCACGATCCGATGAAGTTGGAAAGATCGTTAGATTCTTTTCTGCAATTCCAAAAACTGAGATGGGAGTGACGGGGTCAAGGCTTCTATCTCTGGAGGGTGATGAGTCTGATGTGGACTTTATAGTTTACGGCAAATGGTGGTTTGAGGCAAGAGAGAAGTTGAGGAAGGGCATCGAGTCAGGAGAGCTATCCGAGCCAGACGAAGCTACTTGGGACTTTATATACAAGAAGAGGAAGGTAACCCTGCCCTATGATGTTTTTCTCGCGCATGAGCGCAGAAAGTATCACAGAGCCTTTCTTGGAAGTACATACTTCGATTTACTCTACGTGAGGGGATATGATGAGCTTGACAGGGATGTTCCGGAAGAAATTGGCAGTAAGAAGGGAAAATATGCTGTCAGGGCAAAAGTTCTGGAGGACTCTCTGACCTTCGACTACCCAGCTTACTACCCCATCTCGCATCCATACATCAAAGCCGTTTTGAGCTTCACACACACCTACGTCGGTCAGGCGTTCATGGGGGAGAGTATTATTGCGAGGGGCGAGCTTGAGGAGATTGATGGAGAGCTTTACCTCATTGTAGGGACGAAGAGGGAAGTTCAGGATGAATTTATCGTTTCCCTCGATCTGCTTGAGAGGGAGGGGCTTAAGACTGAGTTTGAAGAATGGTATCGCGGGCAAGCATAGCAGCCCCCTTTGCGACCGCGTAGTCATCCCTTACCGTATGAATTTCAACTTCAATCGCTGAATGTACCCATTTCTCAACGTTTTCCTGAATTAAAGAGGAATCAAGCCTTCCCCCAATTCTCCCACCGACAGCCACGGCTTCAGGGTTGAGGATCATCACAGCATTGGCCAGAGACATGCAGAAAAGCTTAAATCCATCACATTCGTAAATTTCCCCGCTTTCGATCTTTTTTTCCGCATTTTCTATTGCCCATCCACCAAAATATGCCTCAAGATGTCCTCTCCCACCACAAATACACACCTTTTCTCCACCAACGTATGTATGCCCGATTTCTCCCGCAGCCCCACATCCTCTATAGATTTTACCCTCTGTAATCACACCACCCCCAATCCCTGTTCCAACCGTAACTCCGAGCAGATTGCTATATCCAAGAGTTTTTGAAGCAAAGTAAGCAAAGCAGTTCGCATCGTTATCCACGACGAAGGGTTTTGAGAGGGTAAGATCGGGAATTTCAGGAAGATTGGGCGCATTTATAAACTGAAGACCATCTGGAGTTAGCTTAAGCCAAGCAGCAATCCCTATGCCCACAACACTAACATCTGGCCAGTATTTTTCAATGAATTCAGAAAAACCAGCCAAAATTTCTGCGGTTCTGAATGTTCTAACATCAAAACCGTCATCCATCATCAGGGCAACATCTGTGTTCGTCCCACCAACATCAATTCCGAGTATCATAAACCAGCAACAACGTTATTAATTTTAAAATTCACTTTCCGTCATGGTTAAACTGCTTACTCAGGAGGAGGGAGAGAGGGCTGTAAGACTCGCGAGAGAGGCAATTGAAACCTATCTTGACGAGAGAAAGATTTTGCAGAAAAGATTCAATGGCGTTTTTGCTGAAAAAAGAGGTGTTTTTACAACGCTCACCAAACAGGGCAATCTCAGGGGCTGTATAGGGTTCCCATATCCCATAAAGAGACTGGATGAGGCAATCATAGAGTCCGCCATTTCTGCTGCCGTTGACGATCCGCGTTTTGATCCGGTAAGACTCAGCGAGATGGATGAAATCACCGTTGAGGTTACAGTGCTGACACCACCTGAGAAAATAGAAGTAAAACCGAGAGACCTTCCACAGCACGTTGAAATAGGCAGACACGGTTTGATTGTGAGAATGGGTCCTTTTTCGGGATTGCTTTTACCTCAAGTGGCCGTTGAGTATAAAATGGACTCTGAGGAGTTTCTAAGCGAGACTTGCATGAAAGCCGGCTTACCACCGGACTGCTGGTTAACTGGAGCAGAAGTTTACAGATTCGAGGGGCAGATTTTCAAGGAAGTGGAGCCGAGAGGAAAAATTGTGGAAGTAGATATAAGAAGTTGTAGCCTTTAGCTTGCGATACTTTCCCATCTCTTTTGGATGTCTCTGAACTTCTCCCTCGACAGCTTGTAGTATTCCTCCGCCCTCACATATTCCTTCATTTCTCTATACAGATCGCCAAGGTGCTTGTAGGCTGACGCAACGAACTGGGAAAAATCTGGGTCAATCTTCTCAAGCTCTTTAAATATTTCCAGAGCCTCGTGGAACATCTTCTCAGCTTCGCTATACCTTCCAAGCTTCTTCCTGAACATGGCAAAGTTGCTGAGAAGTATGGCGAGATTCAGTTTGAATGACTCTCTCTCACCAGAAAGATGCCTGTAAAGCTTCTCCGCCTCAACGTAGCAGTCCTCAGCACTGTCAAACTCCCCCAGTTTGACGTAGATTTCAGATGCTGTAGAGAGGCTTTCTGCTATATCCTCTTTATTTCCCAACTTCCTTCTTATCTCAAGAGCCTCTTCAGCCTTCACCTTTGCCTCGTTGTACTTTCCTAACTCGTAGTAGAGTGTGGCAAGATCATTGTCTATCGCTGCAAGCATCTCCTCATCTCCTTCCTCTTCACATATCTTCTCAGCCTCAAGATACATTCTCTCCGCATTCTCTTTCATATCCATCATTACCAGAGCTCTTGCAGCGTTTCTCATCAAAATTGGTGTTATCCTCTTCATATCCAGTTCAAGGCTGAGTTTTATCGCATTCACAGATGAGACAACACATGAGACAAGCGATTGCCTATCATTCTTTTCCACAGCCTCTTGAGAGGCATAAGCAAAGTGGAGAATAAGCATAATCTTTTTCCAAAATCCCTCGAGCTTCTTTATCTCCTCTGCATCTTTAAAAGACTTTTCAATTGTTTCCCTGAGTTCGTCAGGAGCGTTCTCTTTTACATATTCAAAAGCGTCAAAAATTCTGCCCCCCCGCAGCAATTCTTCAACCTTTTTTGCAATTTCCATAGAAACACTGATTTTCAGCATTTAAGAGCTTTTTTGCTAAGGATTAATTTGATATATTTTTCTTGTCACTCGTCAAGAACCTTACCAAAGATTTTGGCAAAGTTTAAGAGGAATCCAAGTGATTTTCTCACGTCCTTGTCCTGCAAGGTTCTAATAATTCCAAAGAACTTCACTTCCTCCGTTTTCGCATGTCTGAGCGCATCAACAACATTTTCGAGAAGGTAAAGTGTCCTGTCATCAATCTTTGTTGCAACCCTCACAACAACCTCAAAATTCCTGATTAGCTTCTCCATCTCTTCTTCGGATAGGTTAGATAAGATATCCAAGAAAGCCAGTAATTTGGGCATAACCTTAATAGCCACTTCCACAGTTTCTTTATTTTCTTCAAGCTTCTTTGACAGTTCTGATAAACTCGAGAGCAACCTTGTCAGTTCTGCAAGTTCACTCTCTTCCATGGAAGTGATGACAACTCTCAAGATAAATATTTAATGACTTCAGCCAAAACACCAACCTTCGCATCGGTTTTAATACAGAAACCACAGTAGTGCGTTTTGGAGGCCTTATAGCCCATTTCTCGAAGCTTTTTCACGACTTCCATGGTTGGAGGTGCTCTCTCAGAAACTCTGCTTGCCATCTGCTGTAAATTATAGGCTGTTGCCACCTCAACTTCTTCCTTCAACTTTTCCACAAAATACCTCAGCTTTCCTTCTGACCTCTCGTAGATTCTGGTGACGAACTCTGACTGCTTCAACTCACCAAGCCAGAGGGGTCCGAGCATGACGAACTTCGACCCGCACTCGCATCTCTCTCTACACTCTCCCATCGCCGTAACTTCCTTTCTCAGGCATCTGGGACAGAAGTTGATGTAACCCACTTTCTCGTAAATCTCTCCAGCCTTTGATGTTGATTTGCGTATGCAGAAATGTACACGGTAGTAGTGCTCCTTTGCCCACGAGATTAGTGGTGTTAAAGCCTTCTCGTATTTCGTTGCTTCTCTAACAACAAATCCAATCAGCATCCTCAGGCCTGTTTCGTGATAAGTGTCTGTCTTTACAGCATACGCTCCGTATTTTTTCAAACCTGAGTTTGTGGCACTTCCGCAAAGGGCAGCGGTGTCCGTTGCGGTAACACTAAGGTATTTTCTTGCTGAAAAGCATGCTGAGTCAATGAAAGTGGCAGGAGAGCCAAAGGGATCAATATCCACGTGTTCAAAGCTTCTTCCTCTCATCAAAATCGAAGCGTCCATGCAGTGAACCTCCGCTTCCAGACCATTGAGTTCCAGATTACGCTTTATGATCTCGACAGCCTTGGGATTCAGATCATTAAAAATGGGTTGCTTTGAAGCTTCCAAAGCCGCTCTGATTCCCCTTACACCGCTTGCTGCAAGGGCGTCGAGATACTCTGCCGAATCAATCTCGGAAAATATGACCATGTCGAGGTCTCTGCAAAACTTCATTCGGGAATTGTAAAACACTCCCTCCGTGATTATCCTCGCCCTTCCCTCTTCAATCATCCAAGTTCCTCCACGATTTCTTCGGCAATCTTATTCCTGTTCATCTCATCAAGGACATACACTCTGAAATCTCTTTTTATCTCCTCAACAAGCCAGTGTTTCGACTTGTAGTGTACCGTAACGAGTATTCTGTCCAGTCTCTTTGCATCTTTCATAAACTCAACAAATTTACGAGTTTTAAGCTCCATCGGGCCTACCTCGTCCACAATCAGAAGATCACAGTCCAAATTTATGTTCTCCAAAAAACTTTCAAGGGATTCAACAAAAACCGCATACTTCCCGACTTTAACTTTACCTTCCCCAACCTTCGCCAGCCACTCTTCACTGCCATCAGAGAGATTCACAAGCTTGAATCCAATCCTTCTACCCCCACTCCTTACCTCTCTCGTTATAAATCCCGAAATCTTAATTCTATCCTTGAGAGCATCGTAAACCTTCATACAAACGGTAGTCTTACCAATTCCCGGTCTGCCAGTTACCGCAATTCTCACATCAACGTTTGAAATGGCAGAGATAAAAAGGATTATCGTAAAGGTTTTTAGTCCTCCAATTAACGGAGCGAGGTATGAAGGTCTTGGTTGCAGAGCCGATCAGTGATGAAGCGGTAGAGTACATGAGAAGAAACGGGCTTGAGGTTGATATCAAGGTGGGCATGAGCAGAGAGGAGTTGATACAGACGATCCCAGAATACGATGCCATCATCGTGAGGAGTCAAACAAAAGTCGACTCAGAGATTCTTGATGCAGCAAAAAATCTGAAAATCATAGGAAGAGCGGGGGTTGGAGTAGACAACATTGACATCGCAACGGCAACGCAGCACGGAATTGTTGTCGTCAATGCTCCGGGCGGGAACACAATCTCCACTGCTGAACATGCAATAGCCCTCATGCTTGCCGCAGCAAGAAAAATTCCACAGGCTGACAGGAGTGTTAAAGAGGGAAAGTGGGAGAGAAAGAAGTTTATGGGCATAGAGCTTAGAGGAAAGACTGCCGGAGTTATTGGGCTTGGTAGAGTGGGGTTCGAAGTTGCGAAGCGCTGCAAGGCTCTTGAGATGAATGTTGTTGCCTTTGACCCCTACGTGCCGAAGGAGAGGGCAGAGCAAATCGGTGTTAAACTGACCGATCTTGACACACTTCTCTCGATCTCCGATGTTATTACCATCCACGTGCCTCGGACGAAGGAGACCATTGGTCTGATCGGAAAGGAGCAGTTCAAGAAGATGAAAGATGGAGTTATTGTCATAAACGCCGCAAGAGGAGGAATTGTTGATGAAAATGCTTTATATGAAGCAATAACCAATGGTAAGGTTTTTGCTGCAGGTATTGATGTTTATGAAAGGGAACCACCGGATTCCAACAACCCTCTTTTGAAGCTTGAGAACGTTGTTACCACTCCCCACATAGCTGCGTCAACAAGAGAAGCCCAGCTCAATGTCGGAATGATCATCGCAGAGGACGTTGTTAACCTCTCAAAGGGGTTGCCAGTGAGAAACGCAGTCAATCTGCCATCAATAGAACCTGCTGAATTCGAGTACATGATGCCCTTCCTGACGCTGGCGGAGAAAATGGGCAAGATAGCAAGCACACGCCTTGGCGGTGCAATAAAGAAGGTGAAGGTAACGTGTAGCGGAAAGCTCGCCAGCAAGAACACAGAATTCGTAACAAGAGCGCTACTTAAAGGCCTCTTTGAGCCGATACTCGGCAGTGAGATTAACCTCGTCTCCGCAAAGCCGGTTGCGGCTGAGAGGGGTATAACTGTTGAGGAGAGCAGAGTCGAGAGTGCGGAGCATTATGAGAGTCTGCTTGAGGTTGTCGTTGAGAGCAATGGTAAAGAAATGTATCTCGCTGGGACATGCTTCGGCAGTGAGTTCAGAATCCTGAAAATTGACGTTTACAACGTCAACTTCGTTCCGAAGGGTCATTACGTGATATCGCTGCACGAAGATAAGCCGGGGGTTATTGGGAGAGTTGGAACGCTCTTTGGCAAGAACAACATCAACATCGCAGGAATGATAGTCGGCAGGAGTGGAGACGAACCTGGAGGGATACAGCTGATGCTCCTTCTCGTTGACGATCCACCGACTGAAGAAGTTCTCAGTGAAATGGTCAAGCTCGATGGAATAATTGATGCCACCTATGTTGAACTTTGAATTTTAATTTATCCCAAAGTTTTATATATTCCTCTCCCAACTGAATGCATGGAACTTCCGAGTTTTGTCTTTCAGGCTCAGGAAAATTTGGTAGAGAGACCATGGGGGGGCGAGTGGATTGCGATGCTTAAGGGGTTCAGACAGAGCGGTATCGGTGAGTCATGGGAGTTTTCCGCTCATCCCTCAAACCCTTCTTTCGTTCTGGTTAACGGTCAGCAGATGAGTATGCCTGAATTTTTTGCGAAATTCAAGGATGAATTGCTTGGAAAGGCTGCCGAGAAATACAGCACATTTCCATTACTCGTCAGGATTGCCGATGTAGCCGGTTCATCCCCCGTCCATGTTCACCCGTCCGATAAGACTGCAGAATCACTTGGTGAGGCAGAGGGAGGTGTTGAGGCAATCTGGATGGTGTTCAACAAGGGCAATGCTTACATTGGATTTAAAGATGATGTAAAGCTGGAGGAGTTGGAGGAGAAATTTGAAGGTGAAGAAGAATTCGATTTCAGAGAATTGCTGAACAAGTTTGAAACCACACCCTATGACACCTTTGTAATAAACCCCGGCATTCCCCATGCAGCCGAGAATTTGAGGCTACTTGAGACGTCCTCAAACTCGACGCTCACGTATTTATTCAAGAAGGAAGATTTTGAGAAGGTTAAAAAAGTGCTGAAGACGAATAAAGTAGAGGATTATGAAGTAAAAGGGCAGAAGGGGAAGGCTGAGACCGAAAACTTTGGCGTTGAGGTTATTGATGTTACAGGAACGGCAGAGATCAGAACTGATGGAGTTATGAATATCATCTACGCTGCTGAGGGTTACTTCCTACTGAAGGGTAAAGAGAGTGTTGATCTGCACCGCGGTTATTCTTGCTTGGTTCCAGCCTCAACAGAATCCTTCAGTGTTGAGAGCGAGAGGGGAAAAATAGTAAGGATATATCTAAAGGTTTAACGCTTTAAGACCTTGAAACTATCGCAACCGTCGCAACTGAATACGGTCCTCCAAGATTGTGGGCGAAGCCTGCTTCGGCATCCTTAACTTGCAAACCCTCTGCCTTGCCGAGAACCTGCTTTGTTAGCTCTGCAACCATTCTCACACCGCTTGCAGCAATTGGATGACCAAAGGATTTCAATCCTCCGTCAGGGTTTATCGGAAAATCACCATCAATGGCGGTCACACCATTCCTTATCAGCTCCGCCCCCTCTCCGGGCTTGCATAGTTGCATGTCCTGATAGTTGATTAGTTCTGTCACTGTGAAGCAGTCATGAACAATGCCAAAGTCAAGCTCTTTCCTTGGATTTTCTATTCCGGCCATCTTATACGCCATTTTCGCTGCCTTTACGGTTGCTGGAAAACTGAGAAAGCTTTCAGATGGGCGATGCCACGGGTGCATGGTCTCAACTGCCATTCCTATCGCCTTTATCACTGCATAATCATCGCCAACCATCTGCTTGGCTATTTCAGGGCGGGTGAGAACAACAGCTGCAGCACCATCACTCACAGCACTGCAATCGAAAACTCCAAGGGGATAGGCAACCATAGGAGCCTTTAAGACCCTTTCTACCGTAACTTCTTTCCTGAAGTGGGCTTTTGGATGTCTCGCTCCGTTGTAGTGGTTTTTGACGGCAACCAATGCCAGGTCCTCTCTCGTCCATCCCCACTCCTTGAAAGCCCTGTTTGCAGCCATAGCAAACATTGCTGGAGCGCTTACTACTGGCATCCCAACACTGAATATGCCTTCGATTGGCGGCAAACCCCTGCTGCCGGCATCCATAAGTTTCTCAACCCCGGCAGCAATGACGATATCGTAAGCACCACTCGCAACGGCAAAAGCAGCGTTTCTGATATTGTCCATTCCCGTTGCACAGTAGTTCTCCACTCTGCTTATTGGCTTCCCGAAAAACTTCACAGTATCACTGAAGACGTTGCCACTGATTCCCGTTGAAGGATAAAAGGTTCCGCACCATACAGCCTCAACATCCTTCAACTCAATGTTGGCATCTGATATGGCTTCATAGGTAGCCTCAACAAGCAAATCCTCATGGTCTTTCTCCCAGTGGTGTCCGAATTTGGTAACACCACAACCTATAACTGCAACTTCCCGCATAAAATCACCTCGGCAAACGGGCTTTCCAGCCGTAATATCTGAAGTTGTTCTTCTCAAATAGCAGTCTAAAGGTTCTCTCAACCTCAGCATCGCATTCTATCCCGTTGAACTCCCTGAGAGTGTCGGTCACCTCAAACATAACCCTACCCCCACCATCCAAGTCAACTACAGCAACGCAGTGTGGATGCACACCATCTCCAGTGTAGTTTCCGGGCATGACGAGATAGTCTACGGTGAAGGTGTATATCTTCCCCCTCTCGCCCAGCCTAACCTCTTCGTAATTATCCTTCGCCCCACACTCGATACAACAACGGCTGATTGGATAACTCACAGTTCCGCAGTTCTGGCACCTCATACCGTAGAAGCGAATAATGGACTTCTCATCTCTCCAGAACTTGGTTAAGGAGGGACGATCAGGTGCATCTCTGATGCCAACAAACCCTCTGTTGTAGAGATAGTCCCCGTAACTAATCTCCTTCCTACTTTCCAGCATCCTCCCAATGTTGCTTTCCATCGCCTCGTCTATTTCTATTGCCAGAACGTCTGCTCCTTCACCATAGCCTCCGAGGAGAATTCTACCTGTTTTTTCAAGCTGAGTGGCAAGCAGAAGGAGAGGGTGGGCAGAACCAGCAATACCTACACTGCTGAAGTAGAACTCTTCAGGTCTTGCTCCAACAGCCTTAAGTAGCCCCTCATAGCTTCTCGGATCGGGAGCAGAGGCAACAATTCTGTCAATATCCGCAGGACTTAAGCCGAGTTTGGCAAATAGTGGCATTGCAGCCTGCTGAACGCTTGAAGCATAACCATACCTCGCGTCAACCCTCATGTCGTAATCTCTTACAGTATCATCACCAGCCAGCATCCATGAACCTGGCAATGGCTTTGTTGATGTGCTATATCCTAAAATCTTGGCTCCTCCCTCCTTTTCAACCACAATTGCAGCGGCAGCATCACCATAAAGCTGCTCGTATAAAGTGCCGGGCTTTGTTGGAATTCTATCAGCAGCAACTACCAGAACTCTGCTGAACCTTCCAGAATCCACGAATTCATTGGCAGTGATTAGCGCATCAGTTGCTGCCCTCATACTGTCCGTGATGTCCATCGTAAAGATGTTTTCGGGCAAATCGAGGGCAGAGGCTATGAAACTCGCACACTGCTTGATTCTGAATGGAGGGGAGGTTGAGGCAAAGATTACCGCATCAAACTTCCCTTCAAGATTCCTTGCTGCTTCTACTGCCATTGTTACGCTGTCCTCATCCCAGTGCGCTACAGCTTTCTCTCCACCAAGAGATGGCATTCCTGTCTCTTTGGAAATTTCATCCCTGCTGAGCTTCCATACTGGCAGATAAACGCTGCAACTACCTATCGAAGCCAAATAACCACCTCCGACATTTTAACAATTTCACCATGATTTTATTTAAGATTTGCCTTTCTGTCTCGAAAATTATGTTTGAGTTGGTTATTTTTAGACCTTTAGATAGCTAAGTTTACAATAAAGTTGTAATTAAAGGGATTAATGTGATGGCTGGTTAATCCAGAAGGAGTGGAGATACGGGTGCCAAAAGTTCTTAGGTTGCTTTACTTAAGGTGGCACCCAAATCCGAACCAATAACTAAATGAAATAAAAAATAAGTGGGTTTCATCAAATCCTCAAAGCCAGCTCGGCAGCCTCTCTCGTAGCGTCAAGAGCTTTTCTCGGCTTCACACAGTCGCCAATCTTGTAGAGTTCTGCAATCTTACCGTTCAGCTCGTCATACAGGCTGTTGTTTGGCTTCGTTCCCACTGCCAGTATTGCTGTATCACACTGCAATTCCCTCTTTTCACCATTCTGCTCAACAACAACAGCATTTGGCTTTATTTCCACAGCCTTTGTGTTGGTGAGCATCTCCACCCCCTTCTCCCTCAAGTAAAGCAGGACAGTCCACCTTGTAGAAATGCCTATATCAGCCCCGATCTTGGGGAGCATTTCGACAATCGTAACTCTTTTGCCTTCACTGGCAAGTTCTGCAGCAACATCACATCCAACCCCTCCCCCACCGATAACAACAACCTTCTCTCCAACCTCTCTTCCTGCCAGAACATCGAAAGCAGTAACAGCATGTTCCACTCCCGGAATGTTTGGAATTAAAGGAGAGGCTCCAACCGCAATTATCGCGACATCTGGATTTTCACCAAGCACCGTTTTGGCGTCTGCTTTTGTGTTGTATCTGACTCTAACACCGAGCTTTGGCAGAACGTTGGTGAAGTACTTGCCCACTTCAGCAAATTCATAGGCGAGGGGCGAGTTTGCTGCCAAGTTGAGCTGCCCTCCAAGCTTGTCAGTTTTCTCGAACAGAACAACTTTGTGACCCTTTCTCGCCAAAAGCTCGGCAGCCATGCAACCTCCGGGACCTCCACCTACTATTACAACCTTCTTTGGAGTTTCTGTTTTCAAATTCTCAAACTCAGCCTCTCTCCCAACCATTGGGTTGACAAGGCATGTTACAGGCTGAGCCTGCATCACCATGTCCATACATCCCTGATTGCAGGCAACGCAGTATTTTATCTCATCAAATCTGCCTTCTTTGGCTTTGTTTGGAAGTTCAGGATCAGCAATCAAAGCTCTCAGCATCGCCACCATGTCAGCTTTACCTTCCTGCAGGATTTTCTCTGCAACAAGTGGGTCATTTATGCGGTGCGAAGCTATGATTGGAATGCTGACTGCACTCTTTATCTCCGCTGCAAGATAAGCATAGCCGCCTCTTGGAACAAGCATTGTTGTTAATGGCTTTCTCGACTCATGCCATCCTGCCATGACGTTTATTGCAACAACTCCAGCATCTTCTAAAATTTTGGCTATCTGCTTCATTTCCCTTACGGTGTTCCCTCCCTCGATGAATTCATCTCCGGGAATTCGTATCATGACTGGATAGTTACCGCATCTTTCTTTGATCATCTCAATTATCTCTACTGCGAATCTTGTTCTGTTTTCCATGCTACCTCCATACTCGTCAGTCCTCTTGTTTGTTGCCGGGCTGAAGAATTGCGATATGAGGTAGCCTGCAGAGCCTATAAGCTCGACTGCATCGAAGCCAGCTTTCTTGGCTCTTAAAGCAGCATCAGCAAATTCTTCTTCGATTTGTAGTATCTCTTCCTTTGTTAACTCCTTGGGGGTTTTTTTGGAGAAGATTGGTGGGGGAATGGGTGAGGGTGCTACAGGAGTTCTACTTGGGTCAAAGGAAATCTCATATCTGCCGGGATGCCATAGCTGCAAGGCGCATTTCACATCATATTCATGAAATACGTCAGCTATCTTCTTCAGATCGGGAATGTATTTGTCGTCGTGGGCAGCGATACCACCAAAGAAGTGGGGCTCAATTTTTGCAACCCCAACAACTGCAAAACCTATGCCACCCTCAGCCCTTTTCCTGTAGAAGGTCAAGAGTTGCTCTGTGACACCACCATCGGGAGTGTGGTAGTTGAGTTCCGCAGCTGGCAACACGATTCGGTTTTTGACCCTCATCCCGCCGAATTCAATTGGTTCAAAGAGTTTCATAACTGCAGTAAAGCGATGATAAACTATAAATTTTTTGGAATTAGTGTAAAATAGCACCACAAATTTTCCCCAAAATTGACCAAAGGAAAGATTTAGGTAAACCAGACATCCCTGAAAAACTTATAATCAGGTTGACAGAAAACCTGTATGGTAAAAAGTGTAGGGAAAAGAGCGGTCGAACTGCTTGATGAGAGCAGAAACTGCGCTTTCTCATCCTTCGTCGCTCTTGCAGAAGCTCTTGGTGTAGATTTGAATGATGGGATGAGGAGCATGTCAATCGGCTTCGCTGGTGGCATTTCCGGGTCAGGACATATTTGCGGGGCGTTATGGGGTTCTGTTGCTATAACAAGTCTTTACACCATGAAAAAGCTCGGAAACCGAGATAACATCAAGGACCCTCTGAAAAGATACATGCCAGTTTACATGAAATGTGCTGAGATATTCAGAAAGTTTGTTGAGGTAAATGGAAGCCCGAACTGCGGCGATCTGAACCCCAACCTCGATCTCACATCTGAAGAGCAGAGGAGAAAATGCAGGGAAATTGTCAGAAATGCGGTTGAAATCACCCTATTTTCCCTTGAAGACCGCAAAATTTAATACAATTTATTCCAAGTAATTCTTAGGCTCCGCCCCTCACGCCCGGGTGAAAAGCATGATCCCGGGTCGGTTGGCGGAGCTACAATCAGTAGATGATTTTGCACTCATCAGCAATTCCTCCTGCGAGCATCACGATATACTGTGAGGCTTTTTTGCAGGCTGTTTCCACAATTGCTTTCTCAACTCCCGGAACGCCGCATGCAACAACCAGCACATTTCTGGTTTCCTTCCTTATCATCGTCTCCCGCGAGTCCCGGTAAGGGAAAACGTGGAGAACTTTCTCCTCATCTGCAAGAACAATCTGGTTCTTTTCCAGTCTGTCATCTTTTCCGCCAATCGGTCTGAATATCTCCCCTTCAGCGGCAAATCTTAACTTTAACTCTCCGCTCACTCTGTCGAGATCGTAAAGGCCGATAGGGACAAAGGTCTCCATGCTCGCAATGTTACCAGCATCAACCACATTGTTTATTCTCGGAATGCTTCCCCTTAACGCTCTCCTAACCAGTGCCTCTCCACTCGGCCTCTGCTTTGTAGGGTCTATCCCTATTCGCCAGTAAAAATCCCTATAGGCTCTGACAACAGGATGTTCCCTGAGATTGTCAACCTCCACCTCTCTCTTCAGCTTTTCTGAAACCTCATTGATAAGCTCCGCTGCCTTCCCTGAATTTTCGATAACCTCAACCTCTCTGACCACATTAACACCGAGAACGACTTTGATAGGTATCTGGATTGTTATCATAGTCTCAAGATGGAAAATTACTTTTTCAAGCTTTCGCACTGTATCAAAACATCCCTCCCTACGCCGAGGTCTTCGTTTTGAGTATCCTACTCTCTTTCCGAAGACGTTCAGAGACAACTCAGACAAGATAATCGTCGTGACCCCCTCCACCTCTTTGGCGAATTATATTATCTACAAATTTGGGTATGAAGGATAATGTGGTTGCCTCTCCTCGATTTTGCTGCATACCACCAAGCCTTGAGGTTCTAAAAAACTCTGCAATTTCTGATGTAATTTTAGGCAGTGGTTGATGTTAACATGGAAAACTTTAAAAAATCATCATCATCAATTGATACATGAAGTGGGGGACTGCGTTCAGACTCGCTTTAAAATCATTTCTTTTCGGTCTTCTATGGTTCATCGTAGGCTTTCTGCTTGTGGTGGGTGCAATATTCCTCTTCATATCCGGGATCAGAATTCTCGCATTCTTTGCTGGTTTTGCAGGCTTGTTCCTGATGTTCTTTGGTTTCTTTGCCGCGATGTTCAAGGTCAGTAGTGGTGTTTTCCTTGGAAAAGACGAGATTTCTATTAGACCAGTAGAGGTTACGTATGAAAGAGAAGGGCTGGCATCAATTCTCGGACAGCTTATTGAGCAGATACTCTCAGAGAAACCAGCAAGGGCTAACATAGCAAGAGATATGAAGGGTTCTGTGGTTGTGAAGGTAAGAGATATGGATGCTACTGCAACTGTCGAGTTCAATCAAGGAAGAATTACTGTTTACAACGGACAGCCCGTAAAAGGAAAATTTTCTGTTATCTCAGCTGATTTTGACGTCATAAACGATTTAGCCACTGGAAGAGCTGGTACGCTTAAGACGATGTTATGGGTGCTCACAAGAAGGCTGAGAATAAAGGGTATAAGGATGGCGAGGAAGTTTCAGAAAATTTTCTCATAAAATCTTTTTTATGGCTTTTTCACCAAACTCGTAAAGCTCTTTTGCCCTGCTCTCTGTCCTGCCCTCAGCATAAATTCTTGCGATTGGTTCAGTCCCTGATGGTCTGATCAACACCCAGCCGTCACTGAAGTCAATCCTCGCCCCATCAATGTGGTTCGCATCTGGAAACTCCCTCCTGAGTCCTTCAAGCAACTTCTTTTTGTCCCTGCACCCCACCTTCCCCTTCACTATGCAGTATCTCGGAATTTCAGCAGCCAGCTCGCTCAGCTTCTTGCCAGTAGCATCCATCAGCTCAAGAACCTTTGCAACGCTCATCCCCCCGTCTCTCGCCACCAGATGCTCCGGAAAAATCAGACCTCCATTTCCCTCACCGCCAAAAATGGCGTTTTTTTCTATCATCACCTTCGCAACAACCGGAGAGCCAACCGGAGTATAGAGAATCTCACCTCCTGCAGCCTTCACAGCATCCTCCACACACTTTGATGATGACACGGGTGTGACAACCACCCCTCCTCCGTTTTCTTCAACATAGTGTTTTGCCATAACAGCCAGCATAACATCCTCACTCACAAATCTTCCTTTTTCATCAACAAAGACTGCCCTATCCGCATCCCCATCATGGGCAACGCCAATATCCGCATTGAAATCCACAACCGCTTTTTTCAGTAGATCAAGGGACTCTTCAACGGGCTCAGGATTTCTTGCAGGAAACCGTCCATCAGGGTTGCAGTTTATTCCGTAAACATCGCAGCCAAGCGATTTCAGTATCTCAGGAGTTGAGAGGCTCCCAGCCCCGTTTCCACAGTCAACCGCAACCCTATACTTTTTGTCGAGTTCAACGCTCTCGACAATGGCATCAATGTATCTCCTCAGACCGTAACAATCCATGTAAAGCTGCCCGACCTCGTCCCAGTTGGCGATTCTGAATTTCTTGCTCATGTAAACTCTCTCACTCTCTTCATCCATTTCCCTGTAGAACTCCACCCCGTTATCCTGAACGAATTTTATCCCGTTATACTCTCGCGGATTGTGGCTTGCCGTTACTATAACTCCCGCTGAACAGTCAGTCTCTTTAACGTAATACTGAAGTGCTGGAGTGGGAGCAATGCCCAAATCAACCACGTCACTTCCCGTTGACATAATACCCGCTGAAACAGCGGATTTGAGCATTGAGCTTGAAATTCTCGTATCACATGCAATGGCAATTTTTCCCGGCCTCAAACTTCCTATAGTTCTCCCCAGATTAAGAGCAATTTCGGCCGTTAATTCTGAATTCGCTATCCCCCTGACACCGTTGGTTCCAAAAAGTTCTCCTGCTCCTCCTGCTCTCATGCTGATTATTCAGGATGAATGTTCAAAAAGTTTTTTACTCAGGTGATTTAGGCACTGTTGATGTTTGAAAGACTGGTTGTTAAACGACCTCTCTCTACAGTCCTTCTCATCTCCTTCATCATCTCGCTATTCATGATTTCTGCATCAAACCTCAAGTTTGGATCAGCAGATTACTCGGATAGCTTTCCCCCATGGGACAAAATTTATCTGAGATATGAGTTGTATTACAAGGACTTTGGCCTTGCCCCAGAGAACGTTTACATTTTTATTAAATCCGATGACGTTTTAACGGCAGACGTTTTTAAATATATGCTTTCTCTCCAAAACGCCCTTGTGCACATAGAGGGTGTTATCTCCACCACATCCCCCGCTTCAGTAGTCAATGAAATGTTTGGCTCCATACCGGATGATGAAGTTCTGCTGGAAACCATTGCTGAAAGCTACGCCCGCGATTTGCTTCCTGATCAAAACTTCGCTTTGATTTCAGTCCAGATAGAGAGAATGGAAAGTGACAAACTGATGGCGGTCGCCAAGGAGATTGAAAAGGTAATATCATTCCTACCCCAGCCTTCGGGTGTTTCTGTAGATGTTACGGGTGGAGCCGTGCTGATGTATCAGATCACGAAGGCCGTTCAGGAGGATGTTTACAGAACTTTCTTTGTAGCTTCCGTCATAATGGTTCTTGTCCTTGCTGTGGTATTCAGCGGTGTGGTCAGACGAAAAGTGACTGTGCTGTTCCCACTGCTAATATCGTTGCTTTCCGTTTCGATTATGGTCGGATCAATGCCACTCTTCAGACTTAAAATGACCGAATACGTTTCTGCAACCGTCCCAATTCTCGTAGGTCTTGCTATTGACTACGCAGCCCAGCTTCAAAACAGATTTGAAGAGGAAAGAAACGAAGGCAGAGATGTGGAAAATGCTGTAGTGCGGGCAATTAGAACGACCAGATTTCCACTCTTCATGGCAATGGCGACAACGGTTATAGGCTTTACATCAATGGGTGCCCCCGGAATCCCATCACTGGTTTGGTTTGGAACTCTTATGTCGCTTGGACTTCTATCTGCCTTCTTCCTCTCCCTCGTGTTCCTGCCTGCAGTGCTGAGGATAGCTGATAAAGATGCAGGAAGAGCATCCTACGCTCCCGGAATTCTCGAAAAAGTTCTGACATCAATTGCAAAGCTAACAATTACGAATTCAAAGAAAATTCTGGCACTTACAGCAGTTTTAATCATTCTTGGCGCGTATGCGACCACACAAGTCCAGCTTGAAACCAACAGAAGGAAGTACGCCCCACAAGATTTGCCCGCACTCGTTAAATTTGAAGAACTGGAAAGATCAGTCTCTCCACAATACGTTTATGCCATCGTCCTCTCCGTTGACAGAATTGACGCAAACAATGTTGCTAAAGCTGAGGAGCTTGCAAAATATATTTCCAATAGAGAGAAAGAAGTTTACAGCTATGAAACTATTGGAAAAACTCTTAAGGACTTTTTTGGCACTATCCCATCAGCCGAAAGAGAATTTACAGTAGCCCTCTCAAACATACCCGAAAGTCTGTATAATAGATTTGTTTCTGGAAACCACATGGTAATTCTCCTTTACACCAATACACAAACAGAAGAAGAGGTAAACCACGCAATGAGAAACTTTGAAGAGGATATTCGGTTTTTTGGGTGGGACGGAGATTACTACATAACGGGATTCCCTGTCATCCTAGCACACCTCAGCGAGGTTCTGTTCAGCAGCCTAAACCTGATGACTGCAGTTGCTTATTTACTCATCGTTGTATTTCTTCTTCTCTCCTACCGCTCCATCCTAAGAGCGGTAATACCCCTAATCAGTATCTCAGTGGCTGTTGCTGCGATGAACCTGTGCATGGTGGTTATGGGTATAAAGCAGACGACGATCTCCATAGCCCTCAACTCAATAGTTCTGGGTATGGGCATTGATTATTCTATCCACATCACCGAGAGGTACTTCGAGGAGAGAGGAAAGCTTGGTGTGGAGGAATCGGTAAAGAGGACTATCGAGAGGACGGGAAAAGCAGTCCTAACCTCAGCACTTACAACGGCGGGTGGGTTTGGGGCACTATACTTCTCGTCATTCCCAGTTTTAAGCAACTTCGGAGTTCTTGCATTCATCGCGGTAATCTTCAGCCTTGTATCTGCGGTCTCGATAGTCCCAGCTTTCCTGATTCTCTACGAATCGAGGAAGTCTTACTTCAGCGAAATCCGAAATATTATTTGACTCGCAGTCCTTAGTTTTCTCCTGATTTCGGGGAGTTCATACATGTAAAGCGTGAAAACACCATTTAGAATTCTATCGTATCCGAATGCCTTCTTTATGAACTCAGCATGCAGCTTGTCTCTGACATAGATAACCCTCTCTCCTCCAATATCGTTCATTTCGAGAATAATCGGAATCCTGAACTTTGCCCAGTCAAGTTCATCAACGTGCTTTGCTATGAACTCAAGTTCCTTCTTTTCTACATAATACTCGTTACCATCCTTTGCCCTGATCATGGGGTCTTTCTCCTTCAGCATCTCAGCAAGGTTTCTCGTCTTTGCAGGCATGTGCTTGTTTACAGCCTCAATCATTTTAGCAAGCATCTTTTCGTTCATTTTACTACCTCCAGCTGAATTTTAACTCCTCCTTTCCTTATTCCGGTGAGTTCTGCTGCATTACCCTCCCTCACGCTGAGTTCAACGGTTCCAAAGCTTCCTATAAGTGCGAGTGGTTCTCCAATATCAACATCCGAGTAAGTCCTCACAAGTGGAAATTCTATTCCACTGAGGTAAAAGGCTTTCGCCCTCACCTCCTCTCCTCTGAGATTGGTCACTATGTTGCCAAATCTATCCACATAAGCCACCCTGCACCTAACTCTTTCTTCCTCTATCGAATAGTCGAACAGATCAAGCTTTACAATACCGTCTATCTCCTCAAAATACTTCTCGAGCCTGCCATACGAAACCAAAGCTGCCGCTGGTGCAAAAACATCTCTACCGTGAAATGTCGTCGAAAGTTCTCCGACAAGCTCAGAAATATCCTCTCGTATTCTGTAAACCTTTTTAATTCCATCTTCCGAAGCAGAGGGGTAAAGAATGCCGTTATCAGGACCGACAAAGCATTGGTTCTCTGTTATGACCGCAATAGCCCTTCTATCCCCGCCCACTCCCGGGTCTACAACAGCAACATGAACAGCATTTTCAAAATACCTGTATGCATGGTAAAGCAGAAAAGCCCCCTGAAAGACATTCTGGGGCTCGACTTCATGGGTTATGTCCACTATCCTGACATCCGGTGAAATTCTCAGGATTACTCCCTTCATGACGCCCGGATAGTATTCTCCAAAGTCAGTGAGCAACGTTACAACCTTCATGTTGCAAACATCATCCTTATACCATCTCTCAGCCCCGGTGCCAGCCCAAGAACAATAAGCACGAACTTAATATAATTTTTCAGCTTCTCTTCCTCCTCCGAAGTGTCAAGCAGATACAGAATAGCAAAAAAGACAAAAAACTTCACAGTTGGGAGAGAAATGGCGCCAAACTTCTCTATCAGAAATCTTGGAAGGACATGCAACTCCCAATACCCGAGATACGTTATGCCGAAATACGTTTCAAATCCGTCGAGCATATGTGAGAACATTACCAATACACTCAGATCATTTTTCATCGCTTTCGGAGAGACCAAGAAAAATATAGAGGAAACGGCTGCTGAAAGTGCAAGACCAGCTGGAATAACCCACCAGTAGACTGTCTTAAGATTGGCAAAAAGCAGTATCAGTATACCTAAGCTCAAAGCCAACCCAACAGCCGAATACGGCCTGTAGTATCCATCACCAAACTTTCTGATAGAAACTATCAAGGTGGGAAAAGCTATGGTGAAAACGAGCATGTAAATAAAGGGTGACATGAAAATGTATGAGAGAGGAGGAGTCAAAAAACCCGCGTCCTCCACAACTCGAACGGAAGATCCAAGGAGAATATAAGGAATGTTGGCATAAACAAACTTTCTATCAATTTTGATTCTTTTCTCCAGATATCTATATATCAACACGACTGCCAGAATCAGAATTAAAGCCCATGTCAGGGTGTTTACCGGATTGTAGCCCTCTTTGTATACTATGGAGTCTATGTAATACTCCTTGATGAAATTCCAGAAGATATCCATGCCCTCAGTATTTTTACAGTTTAAATAACCTTCCATATATGTCCATACAAACGCATACGTCCAAGACAAAGTTAACCAAAATGCTTATAAAACAACCTAATGCGGAGAGAGAAGAGGAGGTGATAACATCATAGAGGTGGCGAGAGACGAAGAGAGGGGGAACTATCTCTACTTTGTCCCCGATAAGTGTGTTGGATGTGGTATGTGCGAATCAGTCTGCCCAAAGATGGCAATAGCTGTATACAGAAACGGCAGTGGATTTGAGGTCGAAATTGGAAAGAGCTGTGCTGTCTGCGGAACTTGCAGCGACTTCTGCCAGTTTGGTGCACTGAGCTTCTACAGAAATGGCAAAGAAGGTGGAATATATTCCGAAATTTTGAAAGAGGAGATGGGATTTAAGAAAATTGAGGTAGATTTGGATAGTTGTATTTTATGCTCACTTTGTATGAAAAACTGTCCACGAGATGCTATTAAGGTTGTTAGAAGGGTAGACCTGAAGAAGCTGAGAAAAGGGGAGATAAGCATCGGTGATGGCTGTATAGAGTGTAGGCTGTGTGTTGAGAACTGCCCAACAAAGGCAGTAAAAATTTACCATGGGAAGCCCGTTATTGACGAAAGTAAGTGCATCTACTGTGAAATATGCTCCAAGGTCTGTCCAATGGATGTTATTTCGGTCCGATGCGACTCATGCAGAATCTTCGAGCAAAGGAAGGATGCCGTTAGTGGAACCGTGATTGTGGACGAGCATACCTGTTCAACTTGTGGCATTTGCAGGGAAAACTGTCCTACCGGTGCAATTGAGATCAACAGAATATTTGAAGGGGAGCAGAGATGGAGCAAAGAAAGATGTTTTGAAGACTGCACAGTTTGCAGGGATATCTGCCCAAATGAGGCTATATCTTACAGTTACGAGCCTGAAAAGACTGTGATCTTCAGTGACAGATGCAATTACTGTGGAACCTGTGAGAGATACTGTCCCGGAGGTGCAATTGAGATTGATAGAAGGCTGAAAGAGGAAATTGAAGTCGAGTTCCGAAAAGTGAAAGAAGAGAGGAGGCGAGAAATAAGAGTTGCAGACGGGTGTATCGGTTGCGGAATCTGTGAGAGTATATGCCCAGTAAGCAAAGACGGAAAGACGATAGAGATCGTTGGTGGTCGAGCGGAGGGGAAAGTAAGTGAGTACTGCACTGCTTGTGGACTTTGCGTGGTCAACTGTCCTGTAGGTGTTATTGCGGTCAGAGAATTTAGAGAAGAAGTCTGAACAGAAAAGCACTTATATTTTATTTCTTCCAGTTTTTTCATGCCCAGAAAAGCGGTTGTTGACAGAAGAAAATGCGCTTACTGCGGTGCATGCATTGCTGTTTGTCCTGTCGATGCTAATGAGCTTGTTGAAACATATCTCGAAATTTACGAGGATAAGTGTAATGGTTGTGGACTCTGCGCAAAGACGTGTCCAATGGGCGCACTGGCGATGGTGGAGGTGGAATGATGTACGATGTCGTTGTTATCGGCGCTGGGCCTGCAGGTAGTATGGCTGCGAAGACGGCAGCAGAACTCGGTCTTAACGTTCTGCTCGTTGAAAAGAGGCAGGAGATAGGCACGCCAGTTAGGTGTGCTGAGGGGATAAGCAAGGAGAACATTGAGCGCTTCTTCGAAATTGATAAGAAATGGATTGCTGCAGAGGTTACGGGGGCGAAAATCTACGCTCCTGACAAAACGGAGGTTGTAATGTCTGAAGAGATGGCTGGAAATGAGGTTGGATACGTTCTTGAGAGAAAAATATTTGACAGACACATTGCAAGGCTTGCTGCAAAGGCTGGAGCGGAGGTTTATGTCAAAACCACTGCCGTTGATTTCGAGAGAAAAGACGGGAAGGTTAAGGTTAGGCTCAGAAGGCTTGGGGAGGATTGGGAGGTTGAGGCAAAAATCCTGATCGGTGCTGATGGTGTTGAGAGCAAGGTTGGAAGAAGGGCAGGGATAATAAAGACGCTAAGGATGAATGAGGTTGAGAGTTGTGCGCAGTATTTGATGACTGGCTTGGACATTGATGAGCGTTACACCTACTTCTACCTTGGCAGAGAGGTTGCTCCGGGTGGCTATGCGTGGATATTCCCTAAGGGGAATGGTTCTGCGAATGTTGGTATAGGTGTTCTGCCTAAGATGGCAAAAAAACCGGCGAAGGAATATCTTGACGCATTCATAGAGCGTGAGAGGATTGAGGGGAAGATTGTGGAATTTGTTGCAGGAGCCGTGCCGGTCTATGGTGAAATAGAGACCGCTGTTGCTGATAACATAATGCTTGCTGGAGACGCAGCCTATCATGCCGATCCTATCACGGGTGGTGGAATAGCAAACGCACTTTCGGCTGGTTACTACGCTGGCAAGGTTGCTGCTGAGGCTGTTGAGAAGAACAATTTCTCGGCAGAATTCTTGAGAAGGTATGACAATCTCTGGAAGAACGATTTTGGCAAGAAGCTACGTAGAAACAAGAAGTTGCAGGAGAAATTCCTCGAAATGAGTGACGAGACAATTAACAAACTTGCAGCAAGCATATCGGGTAAAAATCTAAAGGAAATGAGTGTTCGGGCAATCGTTGCAGAACTTCTGAAGGCTCACCCGAAACTTCTCTTGGACTTAAAAGACCTCTTTATGTAACTCTTCATGTTTCTATTTTCTCACAGCCGCATTTTTTATACCTCTTCTCGCAACCATAACGCCCGACGAGTATCTTCCCTGAATTGGAATAGTTGATGAATCAACCCTGATACAGTAGCCATCCTTGCTTATAATGAAAACATCTCCTCCGTTACACATGTCTGCAAACACGAGTTTGCCCGTCTTTTCATTTAGTCTGTAGGCTATCATACCCATAGCACCTCTGCCCGTGAACCTGAACTCCTCGATGTGACACCTTTTCCCGTATCCTCTCTCTGTGAGCATCAGGATGTATTCGCCCTCTGAAGCTACGAGCGATGATATGCTGTCTCCCTCACGCAATTTCAGAGCTATCACACCCTTTGCATTTCTACCGTATTCAGGTATGCTGGAAGACTTGAGCCTAACTGCATACCCTTCACGAGTCGTTATCACCACACTCTCCCCCTCAATCATCTCCACAAAGGCAATTTCTCCTCCAGAAGCCCTTATGCCAGCTCTCTTTGCATTTTCAAACTCTTCAAGGGAGACTTTCTTTATATATCCATCTGGGGAAAGAATTGCCACCTGCCTGTCGTCAAATTTGTCAACTCCAATTGCAGAAACTATCTTTTCTCCATTCTCAAGCCTTACGAACTTTTTGATCGTCGTTCCCCTCGCTGTTCTGTCCAGCTTAGGTATTTCATGAGTATAGACCCAGAAAACTCTCCCAGAGTTCGTGAACAAAAGCAGGCGATCGGTTGATTTGCATATCCTGAAAACTGAAATCTCATCATCCTTGGACAGTGTAAGACCTATGACACCAACCCCACCCCTTGCCTGTAATCTGAACTCCTCGAGCGACATCCTTTTTGCAAATCCCTCAGAAGTTATGACGATGACGTTTTCCTCCTCCTCGATCAGGTCTTCGGCAGCGATTTCGTCTGGATGCACTACAATTTCAGTCCTCCTTTCGTCACCATACTTTTCTTTAATTTCCTCTATCTCACGCACGATGATGTCGTCAATTCTTTTCGGATCGGCAAGAATGGACTCGTATTCGGCAATTTTTGCCTTCAGCTCTTCGTACTCAGCCAGAAGAGAGTCAATTTCAATGGCTGTGAGCTTCTGAAGCCTCATCTGCAGCACAGCATCAGCCTGTTTGGGTGAGAGTGAGTATTTGTCCATCAATCTGTCTTTCGCCTCCGATGGAGAGGCAGAAGACCTGATGAGGTTCACGGCATTATCTATATCTTCTACAACAACCTTCAACCCCTCAACGATGTGGAGCCTGTCCTTCGCCTTCTCAAGTTCGAAGGTTATTCTCCTCCTAATAACCTCTCTTCTGTGACTGACATAGTGTTCCACAATTTCCTTCAAATTCAGAATCTTCGGCTCCTTATCAACAAGAGCTAAGGATATGATGCCAAATGTCGTTTGTAAATTGGAGTAGGCATAAAGCTTCTTCAAGACGAGGTCTGGATTGGAACCGCTTTTAAGCTCAATGACTACTCTGATTCCTTCTCTGTCCGACTCATCTCTTATCGCCCTTATTTCGTCAATCTTCTCCTTTGCAAGTTCGGCAATACTTTCAACGAGCTTTGCCTTGTTAACCATGTAGGGAACTTCTTTTATGATAAGGGCATCGCCTTCAACCTCGACCTTCCCCCTCACAACTACTTTTCCCCTACCAGTCCTGTATGCCTCAATAATACCTTCTCTTCCGACGATAATACCTCCAGTTGGAAAATCCGGACCCTTGATGTATTTCATCAGCTCTTCAACAGAAATCTCCGGGTTCCGAATGTAGGCAATGATGGCATCACAGACCTCCGATAGGTTATGGGGTGGAATGTTGGTGGCCATTCCAACGGCGATACCGCTTGAACCGTTTATCAGCAAATTTGGTATTTTTGCTGGCAGCACTACCGGTTCCTGTAAAGTTGCATCGAAGTTTGGCATGAAATCCACAGTATTCTTCTCAATATCCACAAGCATCTCTTCGGCAATCTTGGCAAGCCTCGCTTCAGTATATCTCATTGCGGCAGGAGAGTCTCCATCAATGCTTCCGAAATTCCCCTGACCATCAACCAGCGGATAGCGCATTGAGAAGTCCTGAGCAAGCCTCACAAGGGCATCATAGACGGCAGCATCGCCGTGGGGATGGTATTTACCCAGAACCTCTCCGACTATTCTCGCCGACTTACGGTATGGTCGGTTGCTGAGTAAACCCATCTCGAACATGGCGTAGAGGATTCGTCGCTGAACCGGCTTTAAACCATCTCTGACATCAGGGAGGGCTCTACCAACAATTACACTCATTGCGTAGTCAATATAAGAACTCTTCAACTCTTCGCTGATGTCTCTGAGAAGCTCCATTGGTCTCTGTCAATCCTGAGCTTAAAAACGTTTAGCGAAAGAGTTTTAATTCAAAGTATTGAAGTGTGAATAAGCCGAGGTAGCCTAGCTGGTTGGGGCGCCTGACTCATAATCAGGAGGTCGGGGGTTCGAATCCCCCCCTCGGCATCCTTTCTTCTGGTTCAGTTCCTCGACTATCGGATTAGCGTCTGTAGCTTTATTCTGTTATGGGGGTCGATTTTCATGGTAGACTTCCACTCGCATCAGAGACTATCAAGGGCCCTCGAAAGGTTCAAGGCTGAGTACCCAGAGGAGTACGACACAATCGAGGCCTTCGCAATGGATCTGCTGGCTCAGGGGATATCCGAGTACAGAGTCCGGAGCTACGTGATATACCTCTCGAAAATCCTCAGCTTGGTGGAGAAGAGGTTCGAGGAGTTTACCAAAGACGATGTCAGGAAGGTGCTGGCACACTACCAGACGCTAGTAAACAGAGGTGAGCGGAGTAAGAGCTCGGTTTTCGAGGCTAAGAAAACGCTTAAAAAGTTCTTCAAATGGTTGGGGAGGGGAGAGCTTGTAAACTGGTTCAGTGTCGGTAATGTCGAGTCTAACATATCTCCATCCGACCTCATAACTCAGGAGGAGTTCGAAGCCATGATGAGAGCCTGTTTCAATTCACGCGACAGAGCCCTCTTGTCCCTCCTCTATGAGACGGGAGCCAGAATAGGCGAGATCGGTGCGATGAGGGTTAAGGATGTGATGTTCGACGAATATGGGGCTGTGATCTGGCTGCCGAGGTCCAAAACGCAGAGGAGGAAGCTGAGGGTCGTTTACTCCAGCAGATATCTCGCAGAGTGGCTGTCAGACCATCCGCTGAAGGACGATCCAGAAGCCCCTCTGTGGATCAAGCTGAGCGGGAAGAAGTACATGCAGCCGATGGAGTACAAGGACATACAGTGGCAGCTGAAGAAGATAACCAAGAGAGCTGGAATAAAGAAGAGAATTTATTCCCATTTGTTCAGACACACGAGGGCGACGAGGCTGCTGCAGCAAGTTTCGGAGGCCGTAGGAGCCAAGTACATGGGATGGGTTCCTGGGACGAAAATGGTCAAGGTTTACATCCATCTCGCCGATCAGGACGTCGAAAGGGCCATCCTGGAGATGCACGGGATAAAGCCAGCCGAGGACAAAGACATAAAAGTGATACAATGCCCCCGGTGCAGCTTTGTAAATCCCGGCGGTTCGAAGTTTTGCTCCCGCTGCGGCCTGCCGCTAACAGAGGAAGCAGTTAAAGAGATTGAGGAGTGGGAGGAGAAGAAAGCAAAACTGCTGGAGACCATGACCAAGCCTGAAATACTGGGCCTCATAATGAGTTTGCGAGAGGAAATAGAGAGACTTAAGAAGCTTGTTGATGAGAGGGAAAGTGATGGAGATCCTATGGGGTGACGAAACACTCTTCAGGAATGAGGAAGTCTTCGATCCTGACTTTCTGCCACCTGATATCCTGCACAGGGATGTGCAGATTGCTGATTTAGCTGCCTGCCTGAGGCCGGCGCTGAAGGGTGTCGCTCCTGGGCACGTACTGTGCGTCGGTCCGCCGTCGACCGGCAAAACCACAGTAGTTCGCCATGTGCTTGAGAAGCTTGAAGAGTATGGAGTCACTGTTGCTTATCTCCGCTGCCCCGTGCTGCGAACGACGTACAATGTCTTCGCCAAGATCTTTGAGGAAGTGAGCGGGAAGGTGCCGCCCCAGAAGGGGGTGCCATTGTTCAAGCTCCTTGATGAGATAGCCGAGTTTCTTGAGCAACAGGTTCTCGTCGTCGCTCTCGATGATGTGAACTTTTTGCCGAATAATGTGCTGAACGAGATCCTAATGGCATTAGTGAAGAGTGCAGAGTTCAAGGTTGGAGTTGTGGCGGTAGCTACGAGCAAGGGGTTCGTCGCCCGCTTGGATCCTTATTTGGGCTCGATCTTCCACTTCCACGAGATCCCCTTCCCACTGTACACGAGGAGAGAGGTGGAAGAGATACTGCGCTGGCGCGTGGAATACGGCTTCTATCTAGGCGTGATGACCGATGATGCTTTCGAGATGGTTGTAGATCTGGTTGCAAGGAATGGAGATATTCGCTATGGACTCTACTTGCTAAGGAGGGCTGGAATTATAGCAGAGAGGAGAGCAAGCAGGAAGATAGATGTGGAAGATGTGATCGCAGCCAGAGAGGGAGAGGAGGCGACATTACTGACAAAGAACCTCTCAGCACTCAACAGCGACGAAAGGGAGGCGCTGAAGATAATTTACTCGCTCGACGAGGAGAACATAACGACCGGCGACGTCTACGCGATAATGAGGGCTGAGGTTGGGCTGTACTACGAGAGATTCTACGAGATAATCGGCAAGCTGGAGAGGCTGAGGTTCATCGATCTGGTTTTCGGAAGAAAGGGTAGGGGCAAGACGAGGTACGTCGTGAGGCGGTACGAGCCAAAAATTATACTCGAAGCTATCAGGAACTACGGGTAAATTTCAGTGAATCCAGAGGTAGAATAGCCACAAAGTTTATTTCATCACGAACAAAATATTTTCGTGGACGAAGAAAAATTCACAGTCTACATTCATCCAAGAATAGAAAAAGATCTGGACAAAATACCCGATCACGTACGAAACAAATTTAGGGGGCTGATCGAAGCTCTAAAGTTTTGGGCCGTGCCCAAGTTCTTTGACATTGTAAAATTGAAAGGTACAGGATCCTTAGACGCTTTTCGCGTCAGATTTGGAGATTACCGAGTTATTTATGTTGTAGATTGGGACAGAAGAGAAATCAAGGTTCTCAGACTTGAAAGAAGAGGCAAATCCTACAAGTAGTTACAGTTTTTTCAAAATTTCGTCTGCCTTGATCCATTTAATCTTGGGATCCGTGGCTTCTCTGAGTATCTCTTCAAGTTCCTCATCGCTGAGCTCCTCTTCCTCAGGCATGAGCATAGCCTCAAGTCGCTGCAACTCAACCGACATCTTCGAAATTGCTTCACGCACTTTTTCCATTTCAAGTTCTTTCATAAGCTAAGTAATTGTGGACTAAGTCGTATAAATAAGCTGCGTTGCTGAATTATTCAGTACCACAGAACTGGAACCTCTCCCTTCAGCTCCCTTACCTTCGCCATTATACGCATTATGTCTGCTACTGTTAGTTTTTTGGCCAGTAGGTGGAAGTTCTTGTGGTCCGGCGGGCGCTTGGGGTTCCAGGCTGGATCAAGCTGTTGCAACAGATCTCTATTCTCTCGGCAGAATTCCTCCATCTTGCGGTAGCTGAGGCCGTTGATCAGCCCGTAGATGAGCACGGTGAGCAGAACGAAGCGGTTCCAGCACGGACGTCCTCTTTTGTTTACGGGCTTCTGAATTGACTTCGGCAGGCCGCAGTGAAAGCAGGCCTCGTAGATCAGCCTCAGCTCACGAAGGGTCTCAGACTCCATCAGGCTTTCCCTCTCGCCTAAACTTTCCGTGTGTAAAAAATTGAAGTTCGATGAATCATGGGTCAGACATCGAGTGTTATGGTGGCCTCCAGAATCTTGTCTCCGTTCCACCTCCAGACCTCGCTGTGTATGGTGTACATGCCATGACTCCATCCCCAGATCTCGACGGTGTAGGTCTTCGTCTCGTTCGGCTTCAGGTTCAGCGGCACAGGGAATGGGGCACTGAACTCGCTGACCTTACCGTCAGGTCCTACGACCTTCACGAAGCCCGTTATGTAGTCGATCGGTTTGCTATCTATGTTTTTCAGAGTCACAGATGCCGTTCCCACATCCAAGTCAACGGAGTATTCCACGATCTCCAAGTCGTTGTCCGTCTCCTCAGTGTACATTTCTGCGAATCTCTCGTACCGCTTTTGGATCTCCATGTACTCTGCCGTATCAGCCCTGCCCTTCTGCTCAAGCTCCCTCAACCTGTGCTCGTACTTCTCCATGATGGCCTTGACGGCGTTGTCGTAGGCATCGTCGCTGACTATACGGAGCATCCTGCCGAGGTCCATGATGTGCAGGTAAAGCTGGTCTGCTACGTCCTCCAGAGCCAGTCCGAGTGGGGCTGCAATCATCAGGGAGAGCATCAGCAGTGCAGCGGGCTTCATGACTCTACCTCCCACACTAAGCAGGGGACTGCGGCGCGGTTCTCCTGTTTCCTCGCTGACTTCACAGCTACATACCAGCGTCCCTTCCACCAGACTGGAAACTCCTCGCCGAACTTGGCGGTGGCAAATTTCGGGTGTCTCTGTGGCTTTGGAAAAATCGTCCTTATCCCAGTACCCTTCCTACCGTACACAACGTAGTCCTCGCCCTCAAAGCGGGCTTGCTGTTTAAACCTTATCGTCGTCTTCTCCCGCTGAGGGCGAGTTGCAACACGTCTCCGCTTCGGCAACCCGTCTCACCTCCTTCAACTTATCCCACGGGGCTCAGCTGGATCCTCACTACGTAAGGGTTGGTGGGATCCGCAGCCGAGCCGTAAACACCCATCCCCTTAGGAATGTTATCCACAACCTTATAAAAAATATCCAGAAAACCCTCGAAGTTGACGCTTGCGGTCCTTATCAGCTTGGTGAGCTTGCTTCGCTGTACGTACCCCAGAATGTATATCTCGTCGGCGTTCTCAAGCACGACCCTCTCAAGGGCATCCGGTGACTGAGTTTCCAGAAACACTGTCCAGCCGTAGGATCTCGCCAGCACGGTAACCAACCTTATTATCTCCCTCTTCGCCTCAAAATCGCCCGTTTCAGGTGCGTAGATGTGGCTCTCTGTTATTCCGATAAAGCACTCCTGCCTCTTGTAAGCCCTCTCGATCATCTTGAGCATCTGGGCCACAACGAACCTCTTCACATCTATGTCTCCCAGATCCGAGAGGTCCACGATGTTGATTTGCTCTGGGTGGATGTAGCTGTGAACGCTCCTGGCTCTGTTCACCTCAAGCAGCTGGTCCATCCTGAGCAGCTCGATGAAGCGGCGGACGTGCAGCACCATGGTGTTGAAGTAGGGATCCTCCTGAAACCTCCAAAGCTCGTTCTCCACCGCATCGATGAGGTCGTCGATGGTGAGGTGGTTCTCCCTGCTCTGCCAGACCCTCTCCAGCACGAGTCCTGCAACAGTAGAAGACATCCGCTTGCCGAAGTACTCGCTGATGGTAGAGAAATCCAACTCGGCAAGCGGTATCTTCAGCCTAACCTCGTCCCGATCCTTCACCTCTCCCAGCGGAATCAGCCTCCGCTGAGGTGAACTGCAGCCCTCCGGCGGAGCAAGCCTTATCCTCTCGATCCCAGCCTCACTTATCTGCCTGAGCGAGGGTGTGCGGTTGAAGTTCAGGTCATCCTTCTTCTCCTGGAAAGCTATGATGGGGTTCCTGGTTGTGCGATAGTAGGCCTGAATGACGTTTCGCATGAGGTTCGTTTTTCCTATTCCCTTACTCGCCACGACTAGGATCACCTTGCCCTTCTCGACGGAGTAGGCGGAGGGGTTGAAGTAGTGGGGCTGCATCCAGGGCGTGCGGTGGCCTATTCTGTAACCTATCTTCACCGCATTCTCGCAGCCCCGATAGACAAGTCTAAGCGGAATGTACCCGTCGTCCTTCCTCTTTGGCAGCTGGAGCCTTGCAGTATTATATTTTAGTAGCATGTCCGTCGGACCTCCCACCGGACTCGTCCATCATTTTCTGAGCACCTGTCCGAGTTCGCTCATAGTCATTCCATTATACTTGGAATGATTGAAATAGACGACCTTCCTGTCTGCTATGAAAATGGACCCGATCAGACCCTTTGATTCGAGCTCTTTTTCTATGTCTGAGATTGTCTGCTTCTTCAGCCCTAGCATCCTACTTATTTTTGTGGTTGGGGCAACACCTCCAAGCTCCTTTAACGTCAAAAGGTAATTCTTCAGGTTGTCGCTGCCGTTGAGCGAGTTTAGGGCGCTTGCCAGCCAGTCCTCGAAATCCTCAGCTTGGTCAGTCTCTTTTGCCTCTGACTCATCTTCAATGACCGGAGAGTTCTTCTCCTTCAGCTTCGCAATTGTGTGGATAGTCTCGTTGTCCAGGTCGTCTATGGCCTCAAGCAGCCTCTCGAACTCCTCCAGCACGATCTCCATGTTGGGAAAGTCCTTGCTAATCTCTCTCAGCAGCTTCTCCAAGATCCTGTTCCTGTAGAGCATCAGTCTGCCGATCCTCTCAAGCTCGCTCATACGTACCTTTCCCCTCCCTCGATCCTCGCATTTAGGTTCTTCAACTTCTCTGTTGCTCTCTTAATCCTTTCCTCCCGTAGTTTCTTGCCCTCAAGGGCGTAAAACTCATCTATCTCCTCATCGCTAAGAATTCCCTGCAGGAGCCTCTGCTGATAGTAGTACTGCCTGAAGAACGGATTGGTGAAGACGGACAGCTTCACGGCCCTGCTCATGTCCTTCAGCAGCTCGGTGTTCAGCTCCGTAAGGCGTTTGTAGGCCTTTCTGAGGAAACGATTCTCCTCTACAACTGGCTCTATACGCTCCGGTGGTACTACTCTAAATGTGTTGCCATCAATCGTTTGGAGAGTTTTGGCGTGGATGATTATCTCCTTTGGACTGATACTGAGGATCAGCTCCTCTGGAACCTCAAGCCTCTTCTTCCCCCTACCGAACAGTTTGACTATAGCCTGAATGCCGTTGAGGAATATGCTGTTGTGAACGGGAAAGTAGTAGAAGACGTAGTAACCGTGGAGGCCGTCGAGGCTGAGCCTGTCGTAGCTGTGGAGCTTTCCGAGCACAATGTTCCCCTCCCCAAAAGCCGTCTGCTCGTCGTACCAGATTGTGATCTTCTGTCCTCTCGCCTTGTGCAGCCCTCTGGTGGCCTTCTTCAACCTCTTCTCCGCCTCTTTCTCAGCCTCCTCTCTGATCTGCTGCTCCAGTTCTCTTTTTGACTCCTCCTCAATGATCTTCTTTATCTCCTCCCGTGGGATCGTGATGCCTACCTGCTCAAGTGTGCTCTCGGCCTCTTCTATCTTCCTCCTTTTCCTTCCTGCCTTTGCAATCAGATAGATGATTATTGATGATGCCAGTGCTATCGACAGTGTGAAGATAAGCACCATCGGGTCAGGAAGCATCCTCCACCACCTCTCGCTGCACTGACCTAACCAAGACCTCAACTCTCCTTCTCTCCTTTGCAGCGTACAGCTTCAGAGCTGAGAGGAACATTTGCATAACCGAGTATGCCACAAGTGTGTAGCCCACAATGTACCCGTAGCCCACGTACTGGACATAGTCAGGAGTTACAACCTGGATCCTCCAGAGGTGGACATTGGCAACATCGCTAAGCCTCAGGATGGTTGTACCCAAACCCAGAAAAACCACGGAGTTCAGGAAGAACACCAAGCCCTCCAGAATCTCTGGTGAAACGCCTCTCCTCTCGCTTCTGGCCTCACCCTCCTCAACCCGTCTTCGCCTGAACAACTTAATTCCTCTCATACCACCACCCTACGATTGCCAAAAATCCCGTAACTCCCAGCACTGCGTAAACCACCCACATCGGTGGAAAATAGAGCAGGAAGCCCATCAGCTGCTCCCCAGCGGTGGGCTTCTCAGCCGCAGCCTTTACCTCAGATTTTATGGACTTCAGATATTTCTCGAACTCAGCGAGTTTGCTGTTCAGCTCGATGAGCTTAAGCCTCATCTCATCTGGGCTTACTGGCCTGTAGAGCTCGGCTGGATATTCTTTGGCCTTGAATGTTTTAGTTGTGTAGCTGAAGTCTTCGCTGGAGAGCTTGATGTACTGGACGTTAACAACGCTCTGCGTAACCCTTATCCTCCATCCGGTCTGATCCTCCCTCTCGATAACCCCGCCTGTAACTTTGATTCTGTCCGCTATTGTTTTTGGAAAGTGGATGTATCCACCGATGTACAGCTCTGAAGTCGTGCTGTTATTGTACGTGAAGTAGATAGAGGGTTTAAGACAAGCACAGTCCGTGCCATTGCAGTACGACGGAGTTGGCGTGGGTGTTGGTGTGGGTGTCGGGGTCGGTTTAGGTGTTGGTGTAGGGGTTGGAGTTGGTGTTAGAGTGGTAACTGTAGGATTCATGAGGAAAGCCGTAATGGACTGCTGTGTTGACGTTACATTTAACCTCGTGTGATTTTTGTCGTAAATGTAGGAGTGATTCAGGTCTATTTCGATGTCGAACAGTCCTGTTCTTTCCTCTTTGAAGCTGAACCTAAATGCGAAAACCAATCTGGATGTTGGTTTTCCTACTGCGTCAATCTTGATGTAAGAATATCCTGAGTCTCCTTTTGCGATTGCATATCCGAAGCTCCAGTTTCCTTCGAGAGCTGAGATGTTCGTCAGGTTCATTGACTGACTGAAATACTTGATAGATAGCTGCATTTCTGCAATCGTTGTGTTTTTAGCCTGAATGTAGAGATAAACTGTTGCATTTGGGATTTTGTCTGTTCTGATTATCTCACCGCCAGCTTCATTGCAGATCAGGAATGCGTTTACCTCAGATGCTTGAACCATAGCAATGGCTACCACACCGTAGAGTAGCAGGGTCACGAAAGTAAGTAGGATTATGGCAATAGCTCTCCTAACGTCCACCTCCTCCACCTCCTGCGAGCCTGAGAACAGTATCAAGAGCATTCAGTTCGCTTCTGAGTTCTTCCAAACGCTTTTCAGCAAACTTGCGAGTTTCTGGGTCGTTTATGTGCTGTAGATCAATTTCCAGACGTTTGATGTCGAACTCCAGAATCCCTTTCTGCCTCTCTATCTCCTTTCGTTCCTGCTCGGTGTAGGGGACTTTGATTATGTTAAGCTTCTTCGCTCCTCCATTCTTGAATCTGATGTTAATCATCCTCTCACGACCTCCTTAATTGCCCTCACACCACTTACAACCCCTTCAGCAATCACTACGAGCATCCAGATGACCAAGAAAATGCAGATCACCACAATTCCGGCGAAGTACTTCAGAATGCCTCTCGAAACCAAGATAGACAGTGCAACGATTGCTGTAAATGCTATCAGGCCTTCAAAGACATAGTCAATAACCATCGCGATCCATTCGTGGTCTGCAAGCCACTCCAAGCTTCTCCATGTCCCATCTCCGAATAAGTCTGCGAAAGCCCAAATCCTTAGAACGTACTGGTCAGGCAATCCAAATCCCCTGAAAACAATCCACTCCATGAAGAACAGGGTAATCCAGTATCCAAACATGCCCAAAATCCCAGTTTTAAGATGTTGGTTCAACTACTCACCTCCCTCCTGTCTCCAGACAACAAACTTCAAAGCTCCAGTCAGAACAGCCAAACCCACCAAAATCTGAGCCCAAGGCTCGTTCAGATACTCGTACCAGCTTCTTTCCTCCGACAGGTTCAGGTTGAGGGCGTTGTTGATTGCCTTGACGGCGTTAATCTGCCCGTACTCGACCTTGCTATTGGGATCACTGATCTCATCGGTGCTGAGCTTAATCAGCGTCTCCGCTTGCCCGGGCGTGATGTCCTTCTCCGCCTCGACTAAAAGTAGAACTCCGGCGACGTGAGGTGCGGCGTAGCTCGTACCATCTCCGTAGTAGATGTTGCCGTCGCTGCTCAAAACTGGAACCTGCACGCCCGGAGCGGCTACCAAAGCTCCACCGTTGCTGAAAGTCGCTACCGTTCCGTATATGTCCGTCGCCGCGACAGAGATGACGGTGTCGTAGGCTGCGGGATAAAGAGATGTTGCTCCTCCCGAGTTTCCAGATGCCGCAACGAGGATGACACCCTTGCTGTAGAGTAAATCGCAGAGAGTTTCGAGCTCAGGCGGAGCGAGATCGGCACCCAAGCTCATTGACACGACATCTATCTTCTCGCCGGCGTTCACCTTGTCCAGAACCCACTCCAAGCCAGCTATTACATCGCTCCAGTTCCCCTCGCCGTTATCGTTCAGAACCTTGAGGGCGTAGTACTTAGCCTGAGGGGCCACGCCCGTGTACCTGTCCTCTCCCTCCGCCAGGATTATCGAGGCGCACTCGGTGCCGTGGCCGTAAACATCGTCCGGCTCGGGATCGCCGTAGGCGAAGTCGTATCCGTCGAGGTAGCCGTCGTGGAGGTCTGGCAGGTTGTGGTTAACTCCTGTATCCAGAATTGTTACAACAGCACCCTTCCCCGTGAAGTTCGATCTGTGGGCGATGTCGGCCTTTATAGCTTCGAGATTCCAGCCCAGGTCCTGCACAACAGGCTTAATCGGAATCTGAGAGAGGGTATCAGCGAAGCCTATCGCCCTAACCCTTTGGTCGTATAGGACCTTCTGCACCTTCGGATTTTTGAGGAGTTTCTGCAACTCTTCGTAGTCTCCCTCAACTACTGCCCAGCTGGCGTACTTTCCAGCCTTTACGACCCTGAAGCCCTGCCTTTCCAGCTCCGTCGCATTAACGCCACTCACGAACATTCTAACAGGCTTCTTCGGGTTCACTGCTAACTGCTGCTGCAGAACGGGGTCGAGCTTCTGGTTTTTCGCCTGTTCCTGTTCAACCTTCTCCTCAAGCCACTTCCCAAAGTCTGGGACCTGGATGAGGGGTGGGTGGGCGATGTAGGCTGCGTAAACAAATGCCGCAAGTCCGAGAGCTGCGATGGCGATTCCGACTAACTTTAGCTCATCACCCATCTCACAACCTCCCCAGAATTAGATTCCAGATCGGATTGAACAGCAAGTAGCCCGTGAGCCACCAGATGAGCATGAAGAAGGCCAGCTGAGCGATTACACCGATTATGGTGTCGTTGTCGCTCCATGCGGACTTTGCGGATTTCCACATGGCAAGCAGGAAGAATATCACGGAGAGAGGGCTAAGACCCGTGATTATCTGCAGCTGCGTGAAGAGACTGGCTGCACTACTGAAGAAATCCGAAAGGCTCACGATCTCGCCTCCCTGACTACGTCGGCTATAATCCCACCCGCAGCCAGAAGCCCGGCATAGTTCATTGCTTGGGTCATGAACCACTTCGTGAACTCTTCATAGCCGAAAGTTTTGATGTAGACAATGCAGAGGAATAAGAAAAGACTCAAACCAAGAAAGGTGAAATAAGGCTTCACCGCATCACCTCCATAGCTTTAAGGCTGATCAGGATGTTTGTGAGGTTCCAGACGACGATTGCTGCCAGAAGTGCCGTGCAGAGCAGCAGACCTTTCTCCGCCAGGACTGGGTTCCTGCTCCTCAGCTCGTAGGCTATAATCGCTATTATACCGGTGCTCATCCCCTTGGCGAAGAAAAAAGCCTCCGGAGAGAGCCTATATAGAGGGTTGAGTTCGAAGTCCAGAGCTAAGCTCTGCCCGTAAACGTTGATGACAGTATTTAGAGAGTACAAAGTGAGAGCCGTGTCAGCCACAGCGAGGAGCATTACGCATGCGAGCAGCATGCTGAAACCGACCCAGCGCTTCAAAGACCTCACCTCGTGAAAAATTAGAGGATAGCCCTGAGAACAACTATTCCGAGCTTAAGCCCGATTGCAATCCCAACTGGGATTATTAGCAGAGCCCAAAGCAGTGTATCAAAGAGCAGGTTGTTGAGCAGTGCTGGACAGTTGGATTTGACGAAGAGGAAGTAGCCCGCCAGATAATCCATGTATCCGTTGTAGCCCGTGACATTGAGGGTTACAGTCTGCGTTGCAGGGGAAGTTTCTATTGTGATGGTGCCCGATGATTTGTCCACATGGAAGAATGCGTTATCTTCGCCCTTGTTGACTCCGTCAACAAGTATGGAGTAACCTGAGCCGTCCGCAACCCTCACGAAGATCGTATCGCCATAGTGGACTTCGATGTCTGAAACGTTTGTCGTGTAGCTCCCTTCGATGCCGAAAAGTCCTCCGTTGCACACTTCGAGGGTTGTTGCTTCAGACGATACAGAACTCGTAGCAACATTCTTTGTGCTCGCTACACTCACATCTTCAAGTTTTGGCAGCCATCCGAAGCTCCATGCTATCTTCTCCCACCATATAGGATGCTGTATAACCACAAGCTTGTAGTTTTGAGATGTTATAGCGTCACCTGCTTCAAACACCAAATTCTGCCCATCCACATAAAATCGTCCGTATTTTGTCATCTCGTTGTAATTAAGCAGATGAGGCTTTGTTCCAGATATATCTAGTTCGTAGAGAATGCCGTATGTATCCTCGTCAACCACCACCTCGTTTTGCAGGTAAAATGTGTAGCTGTTTTCGGAGTTTGTAACTGTTGGCAGAGCAAGAATCTTTCTGTCCTGTGGGACGAATGGAATGTCGAACAGCATAAGGAATGGTGCCCTCTTTTCTACAAAGCCTCCAGGTGCTATAACCGTTTTCGAGTGCACATTCTCCATAGAGACAAAATTTGCTGCATCCGTTGTTGGGAGTATTCCCACCCAATCCACCACGACTGTATCCTGTCCGTAGTTGTTCCCAGCACTAATTACGAGCGGAAGCTGTGTTGTTGGAATATACTGTGTAGTTTCAGTTACAAACTGCCCGTCCACATACAGCTCTGCCTCTCCAACCTTCCAGACTATTTCGAATGTTCTCCATTCAGTCCAGTTTGGTGTAAGCACCACCTGCTCGTTCACTCCCGGGCTGCCATTGGCTCTCGTTATGAAAAATGTGTAATCTGGATAACACTCCTGGTTGTGAACCACCACATTTGCCCAATCAAAGCTGTATGGTGCTGAAGACAAATCCGAATCTGAAAAACCGAAAGCCTGATGAGCGTTTATACATACTGGTGTACTTCTCTTCACTTTTATTACCATCGTTAGCGGTGGTGAAAATTTCTGCTTGCTTTCAACAGCATTACAACCCGAACTCGTTGATGTTCCCCCACCACTAATCTTCAGCAGAGAGTTCTCAACCGTTACACTGCCTAAACTCGTGTACACATTAAAGTTATCGAGGTCGTTGAAGTCATCGTAGAAACTGTAAACTGACGTGCTCTTTTGCCCTTGGCTTCCAAAACATACTATCACATAACTGCTGCCCTCCACAAGCTTGAATCTTAGAACCGCTTTCTTGGTTGTGCCGTTCCACTCCTCAATATAGAATGGTACTTCCCCTTTATCACTCAAAATCGCAATTTCTGTCGTCGTGTAGCTCCAGAAGTATTCACTCGTCCCCGAAATCTCAAGTTCGTTGAGGGCATTGTAAACGCTTATGCTGGTGTTGTCCACTACGATTTTATAAACCGAATCCGCTGAAGCGGGTGCATCGAGGTTAAACTGTATGTAGTCGCTGCATATAGTCGCTCCCGACGCAACTCCTATTAGCATTACAAACACGAGTAGCAGTATCCACCTCATTTTTCAATCACCTCCGAGAACAGCCCTTATTATCGCAATTACTACCAGCAGCATTCCTACACAGATTATTATGTCCACAAGAGGTATTCCAGTAATCGCAGGGAGGTAGTTGTATATTTTCGTGAAGAGCTGTGCCCCAGATGCTGCTACCGTGAAGTGCACAGGACTATTAACTGCTTCACTTTTTTCTGAGCCAACAACACAATACGCCCTTATTTCGTATTCACCTGGAGATGCAAAATTCCACCTTACGCTGTTGTTGTTCAGTACCGCTATTTTCTCACCGTTTATGTAAATCTCCCCAGTCTTCAGCTCTCCTCCCTGAATTATTGCAAATTCCACTTCGGTTCCAGCTTGCAGAACCGAATCTCCGTACTGCCACTCTTTGAACCAGTCATCAATCTGGTCTGCTATCCAGCCGATTCCATTGCCAAAGTAACCTCCGACGATGGCTCCTGGAATTGCACCTATCCCCCCACCGAGAATGGCCCCGATTATTGCACCAGCTCCAGCTCCTAATCCTACTGATGCGGTGCTTCTCCCATCATCGGGAATCTTGGTTAACTTCCATCCGATTCTTATTGCATTGGGGTCTGTTGCCGTCCCCTCTCCAACCTCTATTTTCCAATTGTTCTTTGTCTTTACTCCTCCAACCTCTCCTTCGAGGAGATACATTCCAGGTTCTACTGCTGTGAATTTTACCGATTGATGACTCCAGATAAAGAATCCATTTGTTGTCGTTTCGAGTTCCTTCCATTTTACGGTTTGATTGTTTTCAACCCTATAGATGTAAATTTTCCCACTGACAGATGCCGACTTATCGAGTGTTGGCTGCCCTCTTGTTATCCACGCCTCTATCTCCTCCCCCACATTGGCGTAATTCTTGTCAGCAACTATGTAGTATGTGTCGGTGTACTGGTCATAATCTGATTGGGTCAACACATTGATGAGTATCTGATTCTTAGTCCTGACACCATCAACATCCGCATACGCAACGTATTCTCCAGGATTTTCGAATGCCACAACCGCCTTTCCACCGAATCCAAGCACATTTGGTGCTGGTATCTCTTTAGTTATCACCTCTGTGCCATTCAGGAGTACGTGCAATGTTCCCCCAACCTCTGGCGACCACGAGTTTCTGTTCTTGCTTATCCAGAACTCTACCTCCCCACCAACTGGTACTGTGTAGTCTATTCCTCCACCCACTGGTTTTGCGTTTAGGTAGAACTCATCGTAAGGTGTACTATCACCTATTGGCTTGAGAATGATACTTACACTCTTCTTTTCGCCCTCAAGTAATGTCACATACACTGCTTCAGAAGGTACATATCCCCAAGCGTCCGCAATAACCTTCAACTGCGTATTGGCTGGTACTGGTATCGTAACTGTTCCGTTAGATGAGGTTCTGTAAATTGCCGGCGTCACCCATGTCTCTGCTTTAGAATCCCACTTGTAAACCTGAACCTGTGCGTCTGTCAGAGGCATGTACAGTGACCCGTATTCTGGCTGAGTTCCTACGAAAACTTTTAGATAAGCCCCTGTTTCGTTCCACTCATTATACTCCTCAAACGATTCATATCCGTAGATTCTGAGTGGGTTTGATATAGCTCCGTCCTTTTCAGCCTGAACGATCCACGCATGGTACAGCTCACCTTGCGGCTTCGTGAAAGTGTACTCAAAACGCCCATTGCTGTCTGTTGTCCCAACTTCTACTCCATCAATGAGTATTTTTGCACCCGATGCAGGTATCCAGTCTTCCACAAACCACCATCCGTAGATAGGTATCTTGTTCCATATCGAATCGTCGTAGTTGTATACTATGAATTCAACTTCCGTTCCGAAAAGTATCTCATAACCATCCACCCTTTCTCTCGCTTCCCCCTTTATCTCTGCGATGTCTATCATTATGTTCTTAGAAACACTCTGACCAACATGTATTATTGCAGAAGTTGTGTTTACACCGTCAACCACTCCGTAAATCGCATAATCTCCTTCTTCCGTAAGTGTAAATGTAAACTGAGGACTGTCAAATGGATTATCTATCACCCAGAACGTCCACTCGGGAGGTATCCTCCCGTACAATTCTCCGTTAACATAAATGTCTGCATTTCCGACATAGTCTTTAAAGATAAAACTTCCCCTCTTGAATACCTTTACAGTTATCGTATCCCCTGGTTTTACATATATGTCCGTGTACATCCCCTCACACGCTATTCCATTTACTTCCAGAATGTACTCCGAGTTTTCATCTCCGAGACTAACCGGTATAACGCTCACTGTATCTACTTCTATGCTTGGATCTGATGCTCCTGCTGGTTTTCCAATTTTAACATATGTATAGCTATCTGATAGTTTTGCTACACTGCGGTAAACGTCTATTGTGTCTGGAATCGTGTCGTTGGTTATATCTCCGGCGTTTATTTCGTCGTAGACAAGTTCACTTGTGCCAGGGTATGGTACTTCAACCCAGTTACGCCCATCTTTGCTTACCCATACCCCTTCATCCCCTGTCCCCCACGCTCCAGTAGAGAGGTGTATGTCTGCCGTGTATGGAATAACTACATTAAATGGCACATCTGACCTATATATCAAATATGCACCAGTCTCAGGGTCTATTTCGTTCCCTAACAGTCTGACGATCTTTCCATCAGGTATGCCTCTTGCATTTCCAGGACTGCTACCACTTCCTGCCCATTCCCAATCCCCATGAACCGTGACAAGCTCTGGGAATACCTCTCCTTTTATTGGTGTGTACGCTACCGCATTTGAACAAATAAAAAGTAACACTAAAAAAAGTAGAAAACGCTTCACGGCTCCTCGCCTCCTTCGAGGTTAGCTGGCTGATTCGTTGAACAGGAAGGTGAGGGTTGCAATCGCGTCTTTTGTGATGGTCACGTTCTTGGCGAGGACGTTAGATCCCCACTCCGCCTGTACTTGATAATCGCCGACATCAACGTCGCTGAAGTAGGCGGTGCCGTTTTCGTCGGTTTTCTTCACCAGCTCAGTGCTTAATATGCTGACGGTTACGTTGGCGAGCGGGACGTCGTCAGAAGTGTCAGCGGTTTGTTTTGCATCGTAAACTGTGACCTTGAGGTCGCCTTTGTCGGCGAACCACGGGATATAATCGTATAGTTGATCCCACCATCCAAAGTAGTAGCCAAATCCTACTACAAAAGTTAGAAAGCCTATTGCAACTGCGGCAAGTGCCATTTTACTCTCCAATTCCATCACCCCAGGTTAAACATGTTCAATATAACTACCGTAGCCAGTGCGAAGAGAATCAGCGTCGATCCGAGCTCTATATTGTTCTTAGTGCCAAACAGTATTAAGCCAGCTCCGAAAGCTATCAGAACCATTGCCATGAATACGTTTATATTCGTATCTATCGCTTGACTAAAAGGCGGCTCTACGCTCAAAGTTTGCAGATTTTTAGCCTCCACGCCATACACTGCGGCAGCCGAGCTGGTGAACGGATACACCTCGACGCCGCCGATCAGCCTGGCTTTTCCATCCTTGAAGCTAAGACCTTCCAGTACGGCACCTGGGATGACAACTTTGATCGTCTTCTCGTCCTGGAAGTTCCAGATGGTGCATGTAACGCCGCTGCCAGTCTTCATCGCATCGCATCCCTTGACCCACTCAGGCTTTATGGCAAAGTACGATGGCTTAATGACTATACGGGCGGAGATGGGGTAGCTCGTCTTGGGATCGAGCTTTATTGTTACGTAGTTGAAGTCATTTGTTTTGATGGGGTCGCTCTGCGTTACTGACACTGAAAGGGCACTGTTTGACTGCGTAGTCACTCCGGCTGCGGCTGGCACAACCAATATCGCCAGCACAAACAAAACTCCTACAATCCAACCAGTCTTCACCAAGCAACATCACCTCGCCTAACTTTTCTTCTTCCTTCCACCTCCGCTCTCCCCCTTCTTCCGCTTCCTGCGAAGCTCGCTCATCGGCACCTCCACTACCTGCATGGTGCCTCCTGGCCCCTTCTTGAAGTGGTAGCCCATTCCCTTCGTCTTCTTAAACTGGGTAACTACCTTCCCCAACCAGTCTCACCTCCGCAACTTTTCCGGGCCGAGGATGTGGCGGCGGGGATAGCTAACAAAAAAACAAAAAAGTTCAACCCGTCTTCACAAGGCAACCAGTCTCGCATGCTATCCCCGACCCGTTTCAGTTAATGTGTGATGAAAGAGGTATATAAATGTTGAATTAGAGAGGGGTGTAATTCAGAGACCCATCCACCCTGCAGTTCTCTCCTTGATCTCCTCTCTTTCTGTTTTTGAGAATGGGAGCTGCATGTAATGGTTCATCGAGGTTATCTCGGTGTGCCCTTGGTTCATGCAGATCAGCGGAACCTTGTCTGGGAACGAGACGACGAGCCAGCTCTCCCACGTCTTTCGGGTAGTTTTCGCCGAGATTCCCGTAGGGTCCAAACCCACTTTCTCAGCCCAGCGCTTGAGGTTCCTGTTCCATGCCTGGATACTTGGCAACCTCTCTTTCAAGGTTAAAAAGTACTGGATCGCATACATTCCGATATTAGAGAGGTAGACGTAGCGGTCTTTGAACCTCCGCTCTTTCTTTAGCTGTGCTTCCGGTGGGAGGTAGATTGCCCGCCTCTCTTTCTGGAACCACTCCGGATGTTCCTGTAATCTTCGCAGCTCTACGTACCTCATTCCGGTGTAGAGGGCAGCATCGAGCATTATCTGGTGGTAGTGCTTATTGGCCGCATCCCGGATAGCGTCGTACTCCATAGGGGTGAGGATCCTCACACCGCTTTTCAGGATCATAATATGTTTAACTCTATCAAAAAACTTAAACCTTGAATTAGGAGGGGGCGTGAATTCATGATGCCGGAGAGTTTTTCGGTGCACGTTGTGATGGAAAAAGTTTCAATTTTGGAGTAAAAGTTAAACGTTGGTAACTACCTCTCTTGCGAGGTTCTTCAGCATCGCTACTGTTTCCCAATTCCCGTCGTGCAGCTCGTTCGCAAGAGTTAGCATCTCCTCAATTTCCTCGCTAAGCTCAACAGTTTTGAGAGCAAGCAGGGCTGTAAAGATCCTATCGGCCTCATCGAAGCTAATCTCATCCTCCTCCAAACCCTCGACAACTTCCAGCACGAGCCTCGCTATTTCCTTCTCTGCCCCTCTGATATCGACATCTACCAGATCGAGGATCTCCATCACCCTCTCCAGGATTCTGGCTGGGAATGTCAGCCTGAAAATTCTTTTTGCCCTTCCCTTTTCCACAACTATTTCCGATTTGACAAGCCCCTTTTCCTCAAGCCAGTCCAGGTGGTGCTTAACTGTGCCCGGATCCAGGTCCATGGCCTTGGCTATGGAGTAGGCCGTGTTTATGCCCCTCTCGATAAGCCTGATTATCTCGTTTCGCCTAAGTATCCCGATGCTGAGCCTCTTTTTTACTGCCTGAGTCACATCTCCCATGATGTACACCTCGCAAGGCTAATATGGTTCTCATATTCTTTCTGGCTATTAGCCTTATTCTTTCGTTAACCTATATTGGGTATTGTATTTAAATGTTATTGTTGAGAAAAGCTTAAATATCGAAGTCTAATATTGGATATCGTGAGGTTTGAGTTCAGAGATGACAGGTATCTCCACAGAATAAGAATTGCCACATATAACTTCATGGAAGATGGGATAAGCATGATCTATGAGAAGAGGCAGCTGGACGGGAAAATAATAGAGGTCTGGCACCTGATTTTGTCGAATGAGGGAAAGTTCGTTCACAAACACAGGAAGTATCCACTATAAGATCAACCTTAGCTCGTCCAGAAACCACTTGATGTATCTCCTGCAGCCCCGCGCCCGAAGCTCTATCGCCTTCTTGGCCAGCTCGTGGATCTCGTTGCAGTGCTTTTCGTAGAACCTGAATTTTCTGTTCCAGAACTCGCATGAGGTTTCACCCTTCCGCATCTCGAAAGGAGTGTGAAGGTAGCCAGACGGAGCGACAAGGTCAGGATGTCTTGCGTAGGTCCAGATGTCGCAGGCCTCCTCGCCCTTGGGGATCTTCTGGGCGTAGAGGTAGGCGTACTTTGTTTGCAGTGCTCGGTGCCTGATGCGGTTCTGCTGCCACTGGATAAGGTGAGTCAGCTCGTGGGCTATCGTGTGGTGGAGCTCCCGCTTTGGCTCGTTGAGTAAATCGGGGTCCAGGGCAATCTTCCAGTCGAGTAAGTACTCCCCCTTGGCAGAGTTGGTATAGTAGAGCAGGACCCACGGAGCTCTGGGAAGTAGCGTCTGAGGACGCATCGGGTCTCTTCTGCAAGCTGTCTGGGGATTCTTTTGGATCTTACGATTACCCACTGAGGTTCCTCGTCAACAGGTTTGGTTGCGACCTGGCCGAGGAGGGTTAACTGCGGCACATTCTCACCTTAGGCCGTGGATCTTCATGAGCACGACTTTATAAAGGTGGGCGGTTTTGGTTTTCTTGCCTGCGAAGGCTCTGTAGGCGTTGATCCAGTCCTCGACGCAGCCAAAGCCGCTGAACTTTACGAAGTCTTCGAGGGGTTTGGGTTTCGAATCGTTGAGGGTGAAGACCTTTCGAGATTCTAGGTCCACGAGACCGATCCACGTGACGAGAGCCGTGGCCACCTTCTTGCATCCTTTGTAGGGAGTCATCCAGTCGATGACCGTTCTTCCGTCCTTGTTCTTTTCTCTCAGATGCTTCCTGAGCGTGTAAACTAAGCCGTTTTCGAGGAGAAAGCTGAGGACCGTTTCATTTTTGAAGTACATGACCATGGGTTAAACCTCCGTAAAAGCGGTGAGCTTTAGCTGACGATCTATATCAAGGAGCATCATTTTCTAGAGCACTAAAAGAGGACCTGAATTCCTGAAGCTTTGATTCAAGGCGGTCCATGCGGAGCCAGAGGGCGGCCATGGTCTGCAGGGCGGTGTTTATCTCACGGATGTGCTTGCCGTTGCCCTCGATTATCAGCTGCTTGAGTTGCTCAAATTCTTCATGTACTCGCTGAAACTCTACCCTCAGCGCTTTTATTTCATCTTTAAATTCAGCAATACTCTCCAAAATTTGATTTAGAGTTTCTGGGTTACACATATCGCTCACCAATCATTAGAAGGTAAATCACAATATAAACTTCGAATTAGTGGGGGGCGTAAAATCCATGCTGTTCCTAAATTCTTTAACTTCCTTGAATATATTTTCAACGAACTCATCTGGAATTGCTGCAAGTCCTAGCATTAGAATCTTGGTGAAAGTGTTTAAGGAAGTCGCAACTTCTACCGATCCCATTTCAATAATGTATTTGTCTCTTGTTCTCGATACGCTTATGTTACGAGCGTCTGTAGTCTCTGCGAAGATTATTCGTGTTGCACTGGTTGGCTTCTGACATTTGTTCTGGATTCTGACGAAGACCACATCCATCTCTACCACCTCGTAACTTTGGTTACTTTAGTTACCAATAGAACGAATAACTATAAATACTTTTCGTACGATCGTAACATATGAAACTCTTGGGGACATCGACTGTGAGCAAGGGATTCAAGACGACGATAATCAGAAGAGTTGTTGAGAAGCTAAAGCTCGAAGAAGGAGACTTAATCGCCTATTACGAGAACGAGAATGGAGATATAGTTATACGGAAAGCGTAGTCTATCTAGATTCTGGGTTATACAACTTATCCAATCTTTTCTCAAGGGTTACAATTTTGTCAAGGAGGTGGGCCACCAAGGAGAGTGTCCTGTTCAGCTCGCCGACGTGCTTGTTGTTCAGCTGGACGAAAGTTTCGAAAAAGATATCCTTGACGGCCTTGCAGAGGGCTTCGAGAACCTTTTTGACATCCAGCATAAGGGCTTTAATCTCTGAAATTTCCCTCTTTAGCAAGCTGGATTGCTTAGTGTACTGATCCTGCTTTTTGAGTAGGTCCCTAAACTCTTCATCGAGCCTGCGAATCAGGTCGGCTACTTCGGTGGATACTGGAGTTCCTCCGTAGATGGATGCCGCCTTCTGCGCAGGTGCGAGGGCTGCTTCGAGCTGTGAAAGCTTTTCGTGGATTTTGCCGTTGAGGAGGTCGTGGTAGTAGTCGAGTGCCTGCAGGTCTTTTACGTGGGCTTCGATGTGTGGTTGAGGGCTTCCATCGTCGTCTGGAGATTCATCTACCACTACATCAGCTATGTCCCCTGTAACTTTGGCAGTTTGCGTGTCGAGGGTCTTTTGGATGTTGTGAACTCTCTTCTCATTTTCTTCGAGGACGAGGTGGACACCTTTGATCCTCAGTGTTGAGGGGTCATCCCAGTCAATCATAACTTCAATACCCGTATTTTTCCAGAACCTGTCAAAGTACTTCTCAAGAAGGGATCTGACTGTGTCCTTCACTTTAAGCTTTATCTGGTCGGATGGTGGTACGGAAGTGTTGCGGAAGTCAACGAGGACCTTAACACCCCTCACAGTTACCGTTATCTCCCTTCCGTTGTTGACCGAGATCTCATAGCCGTTGAAATTCACGGCGTGGAAATCCCAGTTATTCATTCTGACATAGCGGGCACCCTTGCACTTGCAGTTATGGCCCTCTCGGAACTTGGGGCAGTTTTGACATTTGAGTCGAAGGGCTTTGGCATTACTCACGTTGACTTTGACAGTTGCCGTGATGTGATGGACATCGGAGAGGAACTTAGCGGGCTGCTTTGGTTGATTGGGGCGGTTTGGCTCGGCCCCCTCGGCCCTTCCGAGGGCTTTGTTTTTGGTGTTTTTATTTTCTTTTTCTATTTCATTTAATTTGGAATAAGCGAGATTCAGCAAGTCGGAGGAGGGCTTATAATATATGAATTTGCCAAACCTGAGCACCTTAACCAGGCCCGTTTTCAGTATTTTCTTCACTCTGTAGGATATTACCTGCCTGGATTTTCCGAGAATCCTTGCGATCTCAGCTTGATGGTGGTCTTCATTCATCAAAGTTATTATTTTGCAATCGAACTCATCGAGTTTTTCAAGGTCGGTATAAGAGGTGACCTTCCGCTGAACAGTACTACCCCTCGGAACCTTACCGATTGTCAAAATCCCTTTTGACGATCTCTCGGAGGTTTTTATTTTCCTTTTTGATATTTTCTTATGACCGTCAAAATCAGGATTTAAGGCATTTCTCCAATCATCTTTTTTGACAATTTCGGGCGAAATATTTATATATGAGATGTCAACGGCCGAGGATTTTGACAATCTTCCGAGGGGCTTTTTGACAATGTTGTCAAAAAATTTTTGAGATACCTCAGATTGCCGAGAAACGGTAAGTACTTGCTCATTTGCTGATCCCATTACACAATTTTTGTTATGAAGCTCCTGCCAGATGAAGCATGATCGGCACCCCCTCTTGTCCTTATCGCAGATGCGACAGATTTCGAGTAGGTCCTCTATCTCGGCTATCTCACGGTTCGTGTCAAAAATCGTCTTTTTAACTTCCGAGGCTGGTTTGAAGGAGAAGAGGTCGGAACTCATGCCCGGATGATTATGTCGATCTTGCTGAGTTCCCTGAGGAGCCCCATTATTCTTGAGATTCTCTCTTCGATGTGAGCATCGCTTTTGACACCATAGCGCTGGCTTACGATTATCCTGAGCTGAACCAAGGTGACCCTGCCGCTTTTACGGAGTTCCTGGATGAGTTGCCACTCTTTGGTCTGGGCTATCGCCTTGCACTGTGGGCTGCAGTATTTTTCTTGGTTCGGTTTCAACTCAGCCCCGCAGACCTCACAATAGCGGGTCATGGTTCTAGGAGCTCCTGAATTCACCAATCCACCCTCGGGGCAACGTAGAACGTCGCACTGGGCTCCGCTGCCTTCAGGGCTACTGGGATATTGGTGCCGAGGTGAATCTCTAGCCGCTCGAATTTCGACACGGCTTTGGCGATCGGTCCGAGGTATTCGAGAGAGAACAGACTCTCGCCCTCGCCCTCCACCACCGCGCGTATTTCGGTGAACTCAAAGCTGAGATCGTCGATGTCGCCGGCTGCGTGGATCAGGAATGTTTCGTCCTCGACGCTAAGCCCCACCCGGTCGGAGTACTTTCCGCAGATGGCTATCGCCTTGGCGAAGTCCGCTGGGTCGATCTCGACCCTCGCCGAGAACTGCAGATCTGGTAGCTTTGGTTGCTTTCTGAGGGTTGAGGGGTCGATTGCGCTGAGCGAGTACCGCATGACGTCGCCGGCGAACCTTATTTTGGAGTTGTGTCTTTCGACGCTCACCCGCTCGTCCTTGTTCAGGGCTTTGAGGAAGTCCGCAAGCCTTGAGAAGTCCAAGCCAACCTCGAAGGTGTCCTCAACCTTAAACTTGTAGAAATCTGAATTTCGCATGTCGATGTGAACGAGCATGACATTTCCTGGATCTACCGCCGTTATCTGCAGTCCTTCTGGCGAGAGTGAGAGCCTTGCTTCCTCGACGACGCTGGTGACGGCCGTGACGATCCTCTTTAATATTTCAGCCTTAATAGCAAGGGAAAACTCAGACAAGGTTCATCACCTCTTGATCCTGCCGTAGGCGAGCCTGAGCTTGGTGACGGGGCTGAACAGCCACGAGTGGCAGCGGTGGCAGAGAGGGAGATTGGATAGCCAGACTGGGTTTCTGACCCGGCGGCCGCAGTAGGTGCACTCGATAGCTTCGCTGCCGAGCTCGTTGGTGAGGATGTCGATGACGAGCTTCTTCTCCACCGGCTGCAGCGTCCTGAACCAGGAAAGAATGCTGTGGAACTGGGCTTCAAGCATTGGGATCGCCCTCCTCGTTGAGAACGAAGATGGCAATTGGACGGGCGTGCGATGTCGGCACCTCTGAAGGTCTGTAGCCGGCTACGCGCAGAACACCCTTTCGCTTCAGCGACGCCAGCACGGCTCCGAAGATGTTGTAGCTCTTCCTCAGTCTGATACCGAGGGCTTCGACCGCGTGGCGGAGGTCGTCGGCCGTCACGTAGCCCTGCTCTCTTGCGATTTCCACAGCAAGCTCGGCGAGGAGTTCGCCCTCCTTGCCATCCTCGACCATCTCGATGTAGCGCTCGAAACCGTCGGGACCGGAGAAGTGGGAGAGGGAAAGCTGCCTCCTCATCGCTTACCCCCCGTAGTAGGCTTCGAGGACATTCTCGACGACGAAGAGGGTGGCGAAGAACTCTGGGCTGTACTTTTTTCGTTCGGGTTCTGGGATTTTGTCGAGCCATTCGAGGAACTCCTCGCCATCTATTTTGAGCTTCTTCAGGGGGAGCTGTAGGACTTGCACGTTATCACCTCACCGCAGAACTGTCTGATCTTATCCTCAACATCTCTCGGCAGCTTGAAAATAGGAAGCAGAGATTCGTTGATCTTCTGGATGATCTCGTCAGCCGTCTGGGCCTGATCGGTTGCGAGCGTGCGGTACTTGCCGCTCCAGTAGCGGCGGATGAAAGTGATTTTGTAGCCCTGTTTGCGTTTGTAGCGGCGGATCTTGATGAACTCGAAGCCGCTCCAAGTCTCGCCGAGCGGGATTGTCAGCTCGGGATCGGGTTCGATTACTGAGCCGCACTGGCAGCAGATGAGAGTACCGTCATCAAGGGGTTCGAAGCAGGAAGAGTTGCAGCGAGGACAGCGGATCATTCGGCATCTACCTCCTCGAACCTCGCATGCTCACAGGCACAGCCACCCCAGATGCAGCTGTTGACGCTGCGATCACAGTCGGGCTTTGTGCAGTAGATCCGCATGACCAACTTCATCAGGCCTCACCCTATAGCACTCCAAAAAGCCTTGTCAGCCTCTCTCTTTCTCTCTCCAGCTCATAGTATGCCATATCGTCAAGTTCGCTTGCTCTGATGAAATGAGGACAGTACTTGCAGGTTCTGAATCCACATTCTTCTGGCTGGAAGTCATCATCAACTTGTGTGTCGAAATAATAGCTTCTCGGATTGTTGCAGACTCCCATCACTCTCACCTCACGGCCAGGCAAGCCTCTTGAGCACACAAACGCCCAAGCCCTCGTCTTCGGGGATGAACCAGGCACATCTCTGGCCTATGCAGAGCGGTTCCTGCACCTTATTTGGAACGCCAGCTATGGTGTAGGCTATGGCCCTCAGGGGACAGATCTTGTGCTGCGGCTCGATGTCTTCGGTAAGTGGTTCGACTTCAAGGACTGGCATCTTTATTCCCCATCTCGGCATCATTCACTTTCTGCTCAGACTTTATTTTCCTCAGAACAGCCTTTACACCTTTCAGCGCCCCGAGAGCTTTGCTGATTTCCTTCTGCTTCTTTTCGAGCAACTTGATTATTGTGTTAAAGTCGTCTCGTCTCGCCATTTCCATGAACCAAGTCACGAAAGGTATGCTGATAGAAACAAATACTTGCTCGCAGTTCTCTCCAGATATTAGTGTTAGATTCAGACTACCATCGTAATCTATGCTCAGCTCTTCAATCTTGAATTCCGTGAAACGATATCCGTCTTTGCAGGTTCCCTCCCATTCTTCCTGCCATTTGATGTACTTTTCCCTCGCTTTTTCTGACAATGCTCCAGCATCGATTAAAATCTCAACAAAAGACACTCAAACCACCTCCGCATCGCTGATGATCTCGCAGTCGCCCTCCTGCTGCATCTTCTCCCAGCGCTGGAGTCTCTTCTCCGCTTTTATTCTATCAAGCTCCTTACGGGCTGCAATGTAGAAGAAGTCGGCGACGCTACGGTACTTGCGTCTTTTAACCAGTTCTCTGACTTCTTCGTGCATTTCGTCAGGTACAACAACTTTTACCACACCCATATTTCACATCCCTCCTATCGAACTATGTTCTAACAATAGAACTTATGTTACTTAAAGGTTTCTTTAATAGAACTTTAAAGTATCAATAGAACTTAGTTCTTCTGATTACGGTAGATACTATATATTTTCCAGAAAGAATTTCGTGCGATGCCAGCCAGAGTAAAACAGCACCTCTTTGACTATCTTGACCTGCCATCATACCAAATTTTGTCTACTCTACGGTCAGGAGCTAAAACTTTCACAGAATTAGCTTCTGCTTGCTCGCTTTCAAAATCAAATTTTAACGATCGGCTTGAGTGGTTGATTAGTAATGGACTAGTCAAAGAAACTTTAGTAGAGGTTAGAAAAGGTCGCAGTAAGAAAGTTTACGTTTTAACTCCTACAGGAAAGCGCATTCTCGAACTTTTGGAGGAGATCGAGAGGGTTTACAAGGAAGGTGTCAGTTTGGAGGAGAAGGAGATGAGATGGGTTGAAAAGCAGATGGAGGGGGATGAGGAATGAGGGAAAAGGCTGTTCAAGCCCTATCTGCTATTGCTTCTGTTTTTGTATTAATTGCCTTGTTCACACCGTTGTGGAATATTAGCGGGCCATTTGGATACAGTAGTGAGATAAGACTTTCCTATATAGACATTTTGACTAATATTGGCCATTTCTCCTCCCCGTTTAGCGGCGGTCATAACAGTGTGGCGGACAGTCAGGCCGCAATGGGCATCATGTTGATCATCATTTCAGCTTTCTGTGCTCTGCTGACTTTGATTTTGTCGGTAATCTCCGCAGTATCTAAAAAAGGGATGAGTGTAGCAGCCGCTTTTGCATGGATAACTGTTGTTACAGCATATATTGGAACAGAAAGGGTGATTAGTGCAAGCTTAATTATGAGAGCTGTGACCTCAACGATCGTGAATATTAACATGGGCACTGCTGTAGTCTTCATGATACTTGCTGGAGTACTCTTAATCGCTGCATGGGTTCTAAAGAGGTGAAGGGCATGGCGGAAGTCCCGAAAGAGATAACCGAGAACCTTTATCCTGGTGAGAAAGTTCTGTACAGTGTGAAGAAAAAGCTCTACACCGAAATGAAGCCGAAATTCCTGGTCGTGACTGACAGGAGGGTGATTTACCTCGATCAGAAAATTCTGGGGAGATACGACCTCGTGGATGTACCATATGAGAAGCTCGAATTCGTTCACTTCAAGAAGGGGAAAATCGGAGCCAAATTCACGATCAGAAGTGAAGAAGGGAAAGAAATAACCTTAACGTGGATGGAGAGGGAAGAGGCAGAAGAGGCCATGGAGACTATAAGGGACGCTCTCAACGCCATCGCTGTTGAGCCTGTGTCAATTCAAAAGAAGAAAGGACTACTTGGCGTTGAACTAACTCTATCCAAGCCGAAGGAGGTCGTAACGAGGGGTCTTCCGATGACACAGGTCGTAGAGAGGGCGCCGCTACAGAAGGAAGATCCCATAGAGAAACTGAAGAAGTTAAAGGAGCTCTATGAGGCTGGAGTTATCTCCAAAGAAGAGTTTGAGGAGAAGAAAAGGAAGCTGTTAGATCAAATTTGAAAATGAATATAGTTGAGAGGTTAGCTTAAATGGGCGCATCCAGACCATATACAACAAGAACATGGAGTGATGGTGTTCAGATAGATTGCCTTAGGGTGCCTTTGTATACACAACCAGATGATGAACCTTTGTGTTTCGCTTATTGTGTGAAAATGATTCTTGATTATTTCAAAAATATATATCCAGACGAAAAAGTTAGACGCACTGTGAATAGCTTAGATATCGATGAAATTGCAAAGATTCTTGATATAAAAGAAGATGGTTGGGTTATGAGTGAAAAAAGACTACAACAGCTCAGCGAAGCCACAGCATCACTTGAATTTGTATACTCTGAAATGGTTGACATGTCTATTTTGGAGGCTAATTTGTCAGCCCACATACCCAAAATAATAATATTCGATAAATTGTATTTAATAGACTCAAATTACTTATTACTTGAACCCATGTTGCATTCAGCAGTTGTTGTTGGTCTGGAAGATGAACAGTGGATAGTCCTCAACGATCCTTGGGGGCAAGGTTATGAAAGAATCGACATAGCAAATTTCTATGACGCATGGGATAGAGCCTGTCGAGCTGTAGTCGAAGTTAAGGTAAATATAAGAGCTGTCCAACTCACTTTAGACGAATCGTTGAAGGAAACTTATAAATCCAGAAAAGAAAAAGAATTAGGGATGGGTGAAAATCATGATTGAGGGTTTTTCAGAACTACCTATTTCAGAAGATGAAGCTCTGGAAATAGCAAGAAAAGTGCTTCGTGAAAAATTCGGAAACATGGTGGGAATTGAAAGTGTGAGAAGAGAGGGGACCGTGTGGAAATTCAAGCTTATATCAGTTTACCCAAGGGTGCTTTTTGATTTCACTCGCTCTCCTCCGCGCCCAGCTAGAATAAAACTGATGAGGCCCATAGAACTTGGATGGATTGAAGTTGACGGAATGAGTGGCGAGCCAAAATACCCACAGAGGAGTGTTGTTATAAATAAAATTAAAAGTAGACTTATAGAAGTCCAGAATACTGTCGAGAAGGCTTTAGTTAAAGCAGAATCTAAGAAATTTTCTCGCATCCCATTTTCTGAACATAGATGGACACCTATTTTAGATATCTTTTCAAAATTATTATTGTCAGAGAACATTAATTTGAGCGAATTAGATAAACTAAGTAGCGATACTAAACAGAAATATCTTGACTATTTACAAACTTTGGAAGAACTTGACCTGGTGGTATTTGAAGGCGATAAATACGTTTCTGGAGATCTGCTCATTGAAATAGAGGCCAACAATAAACCCCTTTCAGAAAAATTAGCCGATGCCATGGAATTATTTTTCAAACTTGGATATGATAAATTGGATAAAATAAGTGAAATTCTTGGCCCCCACCTCAAGTTGACTGGTAGTTATTACTCAATGGCTTTGCAAATTGGTCAACTACCACGAGTAAGTCAAAAGTTCTTCGTTAAAAAAATAAATTATTTCTATACCTCTACAGATAGAAATGAAAAACTGTTCAAACTCGATCGATACTTAATACAACTCGAAACAGTTGGATTACTCAAATACGCTGGATTTAATGGCAATAATTATTGGATAGGTCTTGAAGAAGTTTACAACGATATACTAAAGGAGGATGAAATTCTAGAACCGATACGTGAGTTACTGTAGACTAAACCCACCTCTCCTGCTCCATCGCATGCTGAGCCAGCGATATCAGCTTCTTAAGCGTTTGAGCTGGCATACCGATCTCGACGCCTGGCAGGATAATGAAGTAATACCTCTTATACCGGCTGATTACAATTTCCTCCTCTTCTTCTATCGTCTTTGCAGAGATAAAGCGGATCACCTGCTTTCTGCTGCTGGCTACGAGTCGAACGACTATGTACTCCTTCATGCATAAGCTTAAGTTCGGTAAACATAAAAAGGGAGAGAGTAGTCCGATAGTCATGGTAGGGGTTTGCACCAGAAGTAGGATATCCCCCCCTCGGCATATGGCAAAGTGGAGGAATATAGACCAAATGTTTTTACTTAGGAATTGTGTGGGAATTAAACAATAAATATAAGCACAAATTTCATAAACATCTTTATAGGCTTTACAGACAAGCCGGGGTTGCAGAGAGGCACTGCGCCAGCCTTGAGAGCTGGTGCCCGTAAGGGCTCGTGGGTTCAAGTCCCACCCCCGGCGTGTATCTGTCTAAAGGTCTCGTGTTCTACCTCAATCGAGCGCTTCAAATTTTTTAGTGTTCTCACCACAATTACCCGCCAGAGCGGAAAAAATAAAAATAATTGTAGAAGACTTTATGCGATGAAAGGCGCTGTGGGAAAGATTTACGGAGAGGCATCATCCTTCGAATTCAACTTTGTGATTTTTGACCAAAAGAAGGTGAAAAGGGGGGATTACGTAAAGGTATGGAATGATGTTGATGGATGGGTTGTTGCTTATGTCGAGGATATAATTGCGAAATCCAATGTGAGAAATAAAGAGATAAAGGAGATCGTTAATGGTGCAAGCGAAGTTTTTATCGGAAAAGCTGTAGTCCTCGGAAAAAGGGAAGACGGAAGATTGAAAGTTCCCAGAAGTCCTTTTGTACCGGGTGAGAGCGTATTTTTGGCTGAAGAAAAGCTTATCTCGGAAGTGCTTGGACTGAGCAACGAGGGGGTTTATATCGGCCTTCTCGGTGATACAGGGGTTAAGGTGAGGCTCGACCCAAACAGCCTCGTTCAGAAGCATGTATGTATCCTCGCAAAAACTGGTAGCGGGAAGAGCTACACTGCCGGGGTGATAATAGAGGAGCTTCTCGAACACAGCGTTCCTCTCCTCATTATTGACCCACATGGAGAGTATCACTCGATGAAGCATCCAAACGAGAAAGTCAACGGAGAATTTGGCATAAAGCCGAAAAGTTATGCAGATCAGATCAGAATCGCAGTTCCTCCAATCTCACCCTTCGCTGACAAGGCTGACGAAATTCTAATTCTCGATGGGGTTAATCTTACAGCCGAGGAGTTGATTGAGCTTACTGGCCTAAAGAACCCAACGGCTCAGGCTCTGCTGTATCAGGCACTGAAGGAGCTAAAGGATGAGGACTACACGATACAAGATATCATTGATGAAGTCGAGAGGATTAAACACAACGGAAAATGGACATTGCTCGGCGCCCTTACGAAGGTCGAGGATTCGGGACTGTTTGGTGAAAAGCCCACGGATATAAGAAGGCTCCTTCAGAGGGGGAAAGCTACGATTATTGACTTGAGGGGTATTGAGCCAGCGTATCAGGATTTAATAGTTTCAAGAGTCTGCACAAAGCTTTTCGAACTGAGAAAGAAAGAGGAAGTGGAGCCGGGAATGATAGTTATTGAGGAGGCTCACAACTTCATACCCGAAAGAGGTTTTGACAGAGCCGTGTCTACCGGCATACTCAGAACGATAGCCAGTGAGGGCAGGAAATTCGGTCTTGGATTGATGGTGATCAGCCAAAGGCCAGCGAGGGTTGACAAGAACGTGATAAGTCAGTGCAACACCCAGATAATCCTGAGGGTAACCAACCCCAACGACATCAACGCAATAAGGAGTGGAGTGGAGGGGATTACTGCTGAGATGGTGGAAGAGATTAAAAGGTTACCACCCGGAAACGCCATGATAGTAAGTCCCGAACTTGAAAGACCCGTGATCGTCAGGGTTAGAAGCAGGAAGAGCAGGCACGGCGAGGCTGTGAGTGTAACAGCTCCAAGGGTTAAAGAAAGAGCGAAGAAGAAGGAGAAAAGAAAGAAGAAAGAAGAGAGAAAAGAGAGAAAAGGATTGCTCAGAAGGCTGTTCGGCTAAAGACCGGAGATTTCCAAACACCACTCTCCTGATTTAACGTACCACTTGGCGAATCCAGTGCCCTTCCTTATTATTTGCCTTCTCGCAAATTTAGGTAACTTCCCAATTAGCATATCTGCAAGTGATACGCCATAAGCCCTTTCGAAGGCTGAAACAGGAGTTGTGAGTCTCGCGTTTATCTCTACAACGTATGGCTGATCAGAGTAAACGATATCCACCCCGACGTAGCCATTTAATCCTTCAATACATTCTACAGCCTTCAACGCCTCCTCTTCTACATCTTTCGCAATTTTTTCATCAACCCTCGCTGGTAGAATCGCACCAGCATATTTGAAGCCATCAAGAAGCTGTTCATTAACACTCACAGTCCTGCACTCTCCGTCCTTAACAATCACGCTTACACTCAGATTTTTGCCTTCGATGTATTCCTGAGCGATGTAACCACTCGGAACATTACCAGAACCAAAGGAAATCCCTTCTCCAGCACATGAAATTCTTGGTTTAATAATAAATCTGCCATCAAGCGGTTTTTTTGACGTTTCAGGAATCTGAACACTCCCTTTCAGCTTTTTATACAATTTCCACTTATCGGAAACGACTGAGATGGCTCTGCTCGAAGACCCGAGGTTTTCGGCATACCTCTCCCCAACCTTAGTTAACTCCAGTAGCAGGTTCTCGTCTTCCGGGGCTACTATTAGAAATGCATCACTTTCAGAAAGGTAATCTTCCAGCAGAGTGATATTTCCAGAAGGAACATCGAAAAGGAAGGAGTATTCAGATCTGACAAAACCATGAATGTCATAGTACTTTTTAAATCCATCGTAGGCAGCTTTAAACATCGCAAGCCCTTCAACAGCAATACTATCCTCTATTTTTTCACCACAAGTAGCAAATTCGAACAAAAAAAGTTTCATACCTCAATTATTTCCTCAGGTTCCCTCTCTTCCTCCATCATCTCTTCATTCAAAACTATGGCAATGTCTGCGGAATTTTTAAGTGCAGTTGAAAATCCGGGTTCTGCACCAATTATGATAGTTTCCTTCCCCATCTCCATTGCTTTCATCAAAACTGCCTTGAAATCCGCATCCCTCGTGACGATGGCTATGGCATCTATGGAGTCGTTGTAAATGAGTTCCATCGCCTCAACAGCCAATCGAACGTCAACATCCCCGGACGTTACTATTGGTTCAAATCCTTGATTTTCAATGGCTTCAACGAGTTTTTCGGTTGCATACTGATTCAGAAAGACCTTGGCTATTTTAATATCTCCATACTCGGTCAAAATCTCTCTAATCTCTTTCAAGTTAATGTTAAACTCCTTCCTAAGCATATTAGGACCATCTACAAGAACACCTACCTTCTTTCTCTGCGATAACCTTCTTTTAGAAAGATACTCTTTAATTCTCTGAATACGAGATATAGTTGACATGCTCTTTTTATTTTCCTGATTAAAGTTTAAAAAGGTTTTGTTAAAGTTGAGCATATTTTGAGAAGATTGTGAAACAAGACCAAAATTTTGATAAATCTTAGCTACAAGGTTAGCAAAAGGAGTTGGCAAAAGCCCCGTGGGGTAGCGGTCAATCCTGCCGGACTCTGGATCCGGCGACGCCGGTTCGAATCCGGCCGGGGCTATACTCCATAAACGTTTAATATAAAGGGCTACACGTGATTTTATGGATTTTCATAAGGGCTGGCAGCGGTTAAATAAACAGCTTCAGCTTCTCGAAAAACTACCTGTTGAAAACAAAACAGTGCTCCAGAAGTTTGCGGATTACTTAATTTCTGAGGGTATTAGTCCGTTGCGGATTTTGAGGTATGTTCAGATCATGCGGATGGTTTCGGAGTGGTTGGATAAGCCGTTGCAGGAATGGGATAGAGAGGAGATATTGTTTGTGCTTGTAAAGTTGGAGAAAAGCAACTACAAAGTAGGGACTAAAAATGAGTTCAGGAAGGCGATGAAGAAGTTTTTCAAGTGGTTGAGAGGAGAAGAGTGGGAAGGTCTGAAACTTTTGAAGAAAGTTAAGGAGAGTAACAGGGTTCCAGATGTTCTGACAGAAGAAGAAGTTTTTAGGATGATAGAGGCTGCAGCGAATGAGAGAGATAAGGCGATGATTGCGGTTTGGTATGAGGCAGGATTGAGAGTTGCAGAGTTGGCAACGTTGAGAATAAAGGATGTGGTCTGGCAGAATGGAGGAGATGTTAAGGCAAAGATTAAAGTGAGGGGTAAGACTGGGGAGCGAGTCATTCCACTTGTTGTTTCTGCGCCATACCTGAAGCGTTGGCTTGAGAATCATCCTTTCAGAGATGATCCTGATGCTGTTGTGTTTTGTAGCTTTGCGAAAAGCAATTATGGTGGAATGATAGATTATCAACCTCTACTGAGGAAAGTTAAGGAAATAGCAAAGAGAGCTGGCATTAAGAAAAAGATCTCGACACATACTTTGAGGCATACGAGGGCGTCAGTTCTTGCTAATTTCTTAACGGAGGCTCAGATGTGTCAATACTTTGGATGGATTCAGGGAAGTGATATGCCAAGGATATACGTTCATCTTTCAGGGAGAGATATTGACGGTGCGATTGATAGGTTGTATGGGTTGAAGGAGGAGGAAGAGGAGGAAGTGACTAAGCCTCGGAAATGTCCAAGATGTGGTTATTTGAATGCTCCTACAGATCGTTTTTGTGGCAGGTGTGCTTTAATTTTGGATGAATCTGAGAGGATTAGATATGAGATAGAGGGGGCTGGAATTATAAACGAGTTGATAAGTCTTCTTAAGGAGGATCCTGAAGTATTTGATAGAGCAAGGGTGATGCTTGAACTTGCTAAGAAGTTGAGGGAAGATCATGATTTGTTAGAGGCGTTTATGGGGATGATCTGAATTTCCTTTAACCATTTATATACCACCAACCTATTATCTGTTTTGGATGAGCCGCCAAGTGAACAAGGG